>JAABUP010003252.1_pt1 | contig 29021 bp, 30 predicted proteins | sample 5559201 | NCBI WGS metagenome assembly JAABUP01 (sample SAMN10711887, study PRJNA513373) | rock metagenome | isolation source: Antarctica rocks | place: Antarctica | reverse complement strand
TACAAAACAGCGGTACAGTCCTGCCACCATCAAGATCAGACAACACTCACGGCTTGCTGCTCATGTTGCTGCAACACATATGCAACCCCTGTCTGGAGCAACATCTTACAGTCAGCAACACGTCCAACATGACTCAGCTCACACAAGACAGTAGAGAGGCTGGAAACAAACATCACAGCCCATGTCAGAAAGGCTGTTCAAACTTTTTTGCAGGATCTGGCAAACCTGGATGTCCTGGATGTTGGCAGTGGCTACAATGAGCAAGCCTTGGTAGATCTGCAGCTGAGCCTTGCAGCCTATACACAAGTCGTTGTCACAAATTTATGTGACAGTATACCAAAGCTAGTGCGGGCGCAGTTGGTGGGCAAGGTATGTGCTGTATAGACAGGGAAAAAGCACAATCACAGAAAGACTGAAGCTGTGGACTTCATGCTCACCTGCATGACTATGAGTTGCCACAAGGGCGTAGCGTTTGGTATGCGAAGGCTGTTGATCAGCGCTGGTAGTCAGCATTTGAGAATGTAGCTGCATGCCTAGCATCTTGCTCCTAGCATTGTTGGTTCTGCAGCTCTGTTGCACCAGTGCAGCTGCTAGACAAAGCTTTATGATCAAGGCAGCCTGTGTTTCAAATGATTGCACCAATCGCATGCATGGAGGTGCATTGGGACTTTGAGTGCCATGTTCAAGCTTGCAGCTGAAGATATTGCATGTTGCAAATTTCATTGTTTATAGGTTGCAAAGTCTTTGTCCAGCATCATCAGAGATGGCTTCAACTCTGAGTCAGAGGTCAGCTTGATTGACTTCATGCATGATCCCCAGCGGGTGGCTGCATACAAGCAGCTTCAGGAGACTGTTGAGAACCTCAAGAAGGCTCCTGCTACTCTTCGCAAGCTGTGAAATGCATCAAGGCACAAGAGCTGCAGCAGCTGCTGATGCAACACTGAAATTATTGATAACAGGGGAGCAGCATCTGTGATCGAGGTGGTGGATTGCGCTTTGTTGCTTGTGATACATGTACATATAAGTACACGCATGAATGTTTATACCCGTTTCCATATTGACTTCTGGTACTCTTGATCCTGTTGATTTCGTTATCTACAAGTGCATGTTTTTATCGAGTCAACCATGACTCACTCAATCAGCTGTGCATACCATGAGCAGCACGCCATATGGCATAATGCGTTGCACAACATTACACTAGTATATACGCATGGGCTTTGAGTCATAATCAAACTGGTATTGGTGTCAGTGTATATATCAACATTGATATTCAAGTAATCTTTGTACCACCAACAATAGAGCTTAAAATGCTCAGCACACTGCCACTCATTCATTCATGTGCAATTGATCACTACGCAGTTCACATTACGTCAACGCAACAAACAACCACAGTACTGGTACATTCACAGTGCTGAACAACTGATGCAGTCTAGTACAAGTGCATGAGGGCACCTAGCAGACTTCAACTAGCCTGCCAATCCATAAGACCCTCTCCGAAGAAGACATATGTTGGTTTGCCAAACAGGTCCACTCAACTACCGTCAACTTTTACTCCTAAACTCCTAAACTAGTCAGTCAACGCATTGCTGCACTCACATGGCAATGCTTATAGGCCATCAGATGGCAAATTCCAGTAGCACCTCACATCAGTATCAAGACAGAAACATAATGACCATTGAGCGCACATGCAAAAAGATAGTAGCATGACTGCTCCACAAGTATTGTGCATATGGATCATCCCCGCTGAAGACCTTTCTGCTCTATGTACCGTTGAAACAGTGTCCCTAGCTTGTGTTGAAGGCGTACAGTGGCTTGCTGCTCTTCCACAAAAGCACCAGCTCCACTTTGCACACTGCTAGGCGACACCTGACCAGCCAAGTACCGAGCTCTGATGTGAGTCGTGAGCATATGCTGCAGTGAGTCCTCACACTCTTTACCACAGTACCCCTCTGACAAAGAATTCTGAAGCCTGTGCAGGACAAAAGAACTGTTGGCAAATTTCAGTCAAGGACTTTTGCCCCCGTTTCTTTCAGTAAAGACTTTGACAGTGTCTGCTTATAACTGTGGCATGGTGACAGCCTGGTTCACTTCACACATTATAGCGAGAGGCAGTACCACCTGCGTTACTGCATCAGCACACACAACAATAGTAACACAAACAGCAACGATCGTAAAATGAGTAATGATAATGTAATCATAGACATGGGCTTGGTTGACAGGCAGACAGATGAGCATGATGTGTGATGTGACATGAGCAGCAGAAAAGACCTTTCGACAATGGTTGTGGGGTCATTGCCCAGATCCACCACCCCCCATTCACTGTCCTCAGGGCCCTTGGTCTGCTCCCCCCTCCACCCGGGGTCAAACAGGGTCACCTGGGGCCGATAGAACCCATACCCTGAAAAAGACAGACAGAATGACAATAGGTGGTGGCAATCAAAGGACCAGTAGGTGGACAAACAACAACAAAGGGCATGCACAAACAGCTGCAACGCCATGTCTCCATCTATGTCATATCATGCATGATGCACAGCCTGTCTGGCACCTTAGCAATTGAATTCTGAATGCTTCTCATAATGGCCAACACCAAGCATGACATAATCTTGAACTGGCTGGTCTCAACTGAGTTCTACCTGTTGCAGAGCAACTTACTGAGAACCAGGTATGTCACAGACTCACACTCCCCGCCAACAAGCCGTAACACATGCCACCAAAGAGAACACAGCACAGCATATGCACAAGTAGAAAAAGAGTGTTTACCTGGATCTGTGGGCAAGAGGGCAGCTTCCTGATAGACTGCAGCCATGAATTGGGCATCTGTACAGCAGGCAATGCTTCAGCTGACTAAACGAGATCAACACTGCAAACAAGTACTTCAGCAACAACCAGGTTTGATTGCCCACAACAGCTAGTCAAGCTAGTGCATGCAGTGGATCAGCCGTGATGCACATATTGTGACTTATGAGGACTCAAATTGCCACAATAGAAGGGAGAAAGCACAAATTGCATGCGTATTTGCAGATGACTCTGCTGACCATGACAGATCATTGCCCACAAGGAGCTTAGATGCAGACATGCCATATTGACAACTACTGGATGCATATACAATGACGTAGGACAGCATTAGCAATGCACTAAATTTTGGCAAACTGTATTGATATGCCAACATGCAACTCAAGTATGAGTACAGCAATATTTCAGGAACTCTAAACTTGCCAAGGTTGACGAGGCTGATGTCAACTGGTCTAGTAGTGTTGTCTAGTAGTGTTGTCTAGTAGTGTTGTCTGTGCAATGACAGCAAGGTGCTTGACAAAATAATACCTCCAGAAACGCCTCCATCCACATTGAAAAGCTGCTCCATCTTTGCCCACTTGAGCTTTGGATGGCGAAACAGCCCAACGCTCAGAATTGCTCCAGCCCCTGAAGCATCAACAAGCCACCTGGCGTATCAAAATAAATGACAAAGAGGCATCAATTTGATGAAAAGCCAAGTATCATACCGGGCTGCCCTGGATATCAAAAAACGACTTGCTTAAGAATACGCACATGTTACCCAATAGGTAGCTGTGGCAGTCTGCTCCTGCATATTGTAATTGCGCTGCAGCAATCTTGAATGCAATTTTCATAACAAGCATGGGAACACAGCCTGCACAGGCGTCCTAAATGCAGATGCTGTTTTAGTGGTTGACCAGGCGAAGAGTTAGCAGGTGATGATTTAGCATGTGATGATTTAGCATGTGATGAGCTAGCATGTGGTGAGGTAGCATGTGATACGCCATGGTAATACTTGATTCAATTGTAATGCTTATTGTGAGAAAACACATTTCAAAGCCGCATGAAGCTGCATGCACTCCAAGGCTTCACATCACTGCAGGTCAGTAAAGACAGAAACAGAGACATGGCATACCTCCATGCTCAAAGTACCACATGCCAGGGTACGAGGCCTTCAACCACTCACACTCTGGACCCCAGTAGCCAGGGTTTTCAGCAGCCCGACATAGGGTTTCTAGGGTGCACGGACAACCCTGCAGCTCAAACGGGATTGTCAGCAGCCCAACATAGGGTTTCTAGGGACAACCCTGCAGCTTGGACCTGATGTGATTGTAAAAGTGGTAGCATGAAACAGTGGACAGTGGACAATCACCTGGCCGCCTCTTGGCAACAACCCTACATCCATGAAACGATCACATAACACCCTACATACCCTGCATACATGAAATGATCACACAACACCCTACATACCCTAAACACATGAGATGATCACATAATAATTTACTTAGGATGGCAAGCTGACCTCTGGGGCCTTGTAAGAGCCTTTAGGCACATGGCTGCTTGTCCCATTGGGGGCATGGAGGGGGTCGTGGTAGCCGCAGGGCAGACAGCGAGGGGCCGACCGGTTGGGGTGCATCTTCCTATGGGCTTCCACAGGCTGCCCATCTGCAAAATGGGGGTAAGGGCATGCTCGGATTTAATCATGATAGAACTTAAAACGCTTTCCAGCTCATGATGAGCCAGGTGTGTGCAGGACAAGGCTTGGCTTTGCAATGGTGTATCATTGTCTTCACAGGGCTGGGGTGTATACTGGCGTGAAGCTGCTGTGCTTGGTTTAATGCATATGGACGTGTTGATGAAATAGGCTGACTGTACCAACAATGGGTCTTGATGCCTGCTTTGCAACAGACATGTGACTGTTATTTTACTCAAAAAAAACACGAAACATGGCAAGCATCAAGTTGGCTTGTGCTACTGGGACATGCAGCAGCAGATGCTCACTTCAGTCCAAATGACTTTAGACACGTAAGCATTGACAACAAGCAGTGCAACCATACTCTCAACCAAAGATTGGCACCATATTGTGCACTGCAAGATGATTCTGAACAACTTGGTTTGGCAACCATGTGATGTGCGAGAAAACAGGGCTTGCTGTTGTGAAATGCCATATGATTTCTTACCAAATTGGTCTGGGAACCACAAGTGATCTGTGAGGAAATAGGGCATGTTGTGGTCCAGCTCTTCTAGCATGCCCAGGGCATTGTCAACGAAGAAGACTGTGTCATCATCACCGTACAACATCCACTTGAAGTTGTCATACCCACGAAGGTGAGCAGCCAAAAATGGCGTGACTCCTGCCCTGCCAACATGTGCAGCAAACTTTGATTTCTCGCTCAATTCTGGCAGGCACAGTGCATGGCTGGCTGGCAAGCAGGGCTGCTAGTGCTTGAGCAGAGTGTGTTGCAGCATATGTCAAGAAAGGCAAATCAAAGCTAGCTATTGACTGCATGCTGCACCATGAACATGCAAGCAGAAATGGAAAACAATGTATGCTGCCTCCACAGGGTAGGCCTTGTTCTTGTTAGTCTGTTTTACAGATGCTCATACAGGCTGCACTGTGACATGTTCCTTGACACTGCTCAAGTGCGAGTGACATGCTGCACCACAACTGCTTTTGCAAGATCACACTGGAGTAGCAATGTGGCCCACGATAGCCCAGAGCGCTTCAAGGCCCATGCAATGCAAACATTTGGAAGACTCTTGGAAACCCTTGAGAAACCCTTGGGAAACCCTTGGAAAAACTTGGAAGACCCTTGGGGAACCCTTGGGAAACACTTGGGAAACCCTAGGAAACCCCTTGAAAACCCTTGAGAAACCCTGGGAAAACCCTTAGAAACCCTTGGGAAACTTTTGGAAACAGTGAGTCAGAGTGCTGACCTGACATCACCAGCCTTCCTGCAAGCTGAAGCTTCTTGCCATTCGCCATACCTCTCCAATGTTTCACCTTCACTTGCAGCCTGAGACAGAGCTGCTGGGTAAGTCACGGCGTACCATAGATCAATCAATATAAGGTTCTGTGAAGCCAACATTGCCTTCTGGGTGATTCCAGACTCTATTGTGCATGAGCTACAACTTTGGCTGTGGGTGTTGAAATAAAGGTTTGTAAGGGCTCAACAGGCTCAAATGGCAACAGTGCAGCTTGAACCAGGCAGAACATGACAACAAAGATGTTGAGCTTCAGGGTGTTGGCCCCAAGAGCATTGTCTGTTGGGAGAATTCATTTGAACGGTCTGTTGCCACCCTGTTGACGCAGCACCTTGTCTGCTGCATTACATATGTACTTCAGTATGTTAGTATTTCAGTATGTTAGTATTTCAGCATGTGTATTCACATACTGAGACTGATGTGTGCGGACTCCAGACAACATGTGTTGCATGCAAAGTTGGGTTGCAGCTTTGACATACATCAAGCCTCCAAAAAGGGCACTCGTTGGATAGCTTGTGACAACCACTTCAAGTACAGCCAATGTTACTTGATGGGTTTGAACAGAAAAGTCGAGGCAACACAGGGCAGGAATGGTTGACAGGTGCGCCACCATTGAACCAAAACATGTGCATTCAATGTAAGATAAAGCAATCACAGCTTCCTCCTGGCAACAGGTGACAGTTCAGAGCACACCTGTCTAGTTAATGCTACTGCATCTGACCCAGTCTCCATGATGATGAAGGTTGGCACATTCCTGCGCCATGCCCTGCTGCCATGAACAAGGGGCAGCCTGCAGACCACGACATTATTAATAAAAGAATAATAACAACAGTAATAGTAATATTATTAATAACAACAGCAACGCTTTCCAGCTCATGATGAGCTAGGTATGTGCAGGACAAGTCTTGTGTTGATTCTAGCAAACAATCATGCATGATGACTTGGTTTTCACCCCTCATGTCAATGAGCCTCCTAGCAACACATGGTAGTGCATGCTGTGGCACTAATTCCCAGTTTCACAGAAGTAGAAAAGCAAAAAGGACGCACTGCAACCAGCCAGTCCTTGCATTCAAGTCACTGCTGCATGTGACATATGCACATTGGGTTGGAGACGTTTTTTGAGCAATAACAATGATGCTGCTGTGCATCCATTGCCTGGACGTTCAATACGCACAAACCTGGCAGAAGTAGAAGGAATTGCAACTAAAAGATCCTTGCGAGTCAGCTGAGTTCTTTTCTCCCCGTAGAAGCGCCTAACTCTTTTGCTTCTGTTGACTACGTGAGGTATCCTGCAGATACAGCACCAACTGGGGTAGCCTTGCGAATGACTGTGAGCCAGTACAGTCCCAGGTGAGCATAATATAGTCGTGCACATGCTGCTTAGAAAAGCACAGCAGCCTTCGCTGGGTGTGAGCAAAATAAGCTTGCTTCGAAGATGCTGTATGTAGGTCTTACCGTGTGTGATTCGCTTCTCGAACAATTTGCTGTTTACTCAAGCTTTTTACTTGACCGTTTCTGCATAACACGGATGACGCTGTCGTTGCGGGGAAACCAGAACGGCTTACGTGCTTCAGTAAACTATCCGGTTTTACCTGACCTGGCCCTCGCTAGCCCCGGTGGAAGCTTGCGCTGCCCAAGCAGACGCCGGCAGAGTCACCACGGCGAGAACAAGCAGCAGCAATGCTATGCCTGGTGCAGCCTTCATGTTCGGCGTCGGGTGCCGCGTTCGCGCGCTTATGGACCCATGTCGTTTTATCTTCTACAGATGCGCTGGCAGGTGCGTTGACTAAGGGCACATTGCTAATGGAACCTGACGCTTGACTCAATTTTGGCTCAAAGTGCACGCATTAGGGGAGAAGCTTGTCATCATTCAGCAAAGACATGTGCTCATTATCAGATCAAGCGTTTCTGGCACAACCTGACTGCTTCTGCTGCTTCAGCAAGCAGAATCCGGAGGGATCTCCTGGACATGCGTGCATATGTTGCCTACGGGACAGGAGACACAGGTCTCATGCCCGATGTCTGGAAATTGCCGGTGTGTTGTAGCGTGCTAGTGAAGCGAGTAGACTACTGGTGGCAAGGTCGATCTCACGCTTCCGCAGGCGGGAAGGTAAAGTCGGTCATGTCTGGCCTCTGTCGTGTAGTTGTTGTAGCCACTGCACCTGACGTTGAGTATTCGTGGGATAGCAGAGAGTGAGTATCACAGGGTGAATAACAAGCAACTGCACACGCTGGCAATAGACGTGTAGCTGCCGCCCCATGACATGATTGCATGCTTGAACTCAGCATGAGCTTTTCCAAAGCTTGTAACCGGCTATCAGTCCTGCACTGCCAATCATAAGCACAGCCAGCCACACTGCAAGGTAGGGACCTCACCCCCTCCCCCTCAAGTGGTGTACAAGCAGTAGCTCCTGCTATAGCTTTTACCCAGAAATGACTCATGAATATGGGGATTGCGCTTCAGACACCTGCAGTTGAATGTTTGAATGGCTGTTAGCAGACATGTTCATCAACACTGTGCTATTGACGTACTCAAGGTGTACAGTACTGCGAGTGTAAGTGTCTGCATGATTGTCATATGGTTTACAAGCTTGATCCAGGTCTCATGATAGGCAGATATGGACTACATTTGTCTTGATTCATCCATGACTTCAGGCCTTCTTTTGTGTAAACAACAGTTGATAAGAGCAGTAGGGTTGCGAGGGTGCCTTGATCTAATAACTAGTTGTTGAGAAACAGTCTGACATGAGTGTCAAAACAGCAGGCGACTGTGAGTATGGGAGCTTGCATATGACAATACAATCCACATATATGCAGATAGGTTCCTGAGGCTCAGTGGCTCATCACCTCTGGACATAGAGTGTCAACGCCTGCCCGCAGGTAATAAACTGGTACATGTGCAAAATTTGTGAGCCAATTTTGGCATCATGGAGTACACAACCAATGGCACCATACAGTGAGATGCTCATTGCAGCCTGTACTCAGCAAGATTGTTGGTCGGCGCTGTTCACATGGGCTCACATTCAGTTTGGTTTGGCGTACTTTATGCTTATTGCCTGCAGTAAGGCCAAACACATATGACAAGCTTCCCAGAGCTTACTTTCAAAGACTGCAGTAGCAACTCTGAAAACAATCATTGTAGTCCCAATGATCTGAAGAGTGTGCAAAAAAACTTGTTTGATGTATTGGCAGACTGCTTTTGTCCCTAGCATGCAAACAAGCATATCATGCAATGTTCAAAACACAGCTATTGTGCAGGTGCAAATGAGGCATGCCTTGTTCTGCTAACTGAAAGCAAAGGACTTGCAGTGAGGGACAACAAATGCGGCTTAAGCAACAAGCTTGTCTTCAGATGCACTTGCAGAGCCAACAGTCTGACACTGGTCTGCTCGCAGGTGTTCATGAGCAGGGTCAACTTGTGAAACATGTTGCACACCTGCTGCCAACCCACAGCAGCAGCTGCTTACTGCACTGTCACAAAACACTCCACAGAGCCTCCAGCTGTACTGATAGCTCCTTGAAGATTGCCTTCAAGTGTCCACTGCGGCTTCAGCAGCTCTTGCTGCATGGGAAAGCACTTGCACAGAGTGTGCATTTTGTGACCAACACTGGGACAAATCAGAGTCCGACATAACTTGACCTTCCTTGAGCTCAGCAGCTGACCCATGCGCAAGCGTGCAAGTACCAGCAAAATCCAGTTGTGGGCTGCACAGCTTGAGGGTTGTCTGCAAGAAATGTGGTCATTAGCTGGCCAAAAATACTGCGCAAGACATGCACTCCCTCATGGGCCATGCCCGCCCTGACTGTTCAATGTGACCATGGCTGATGACTATGCTGCATGGGACCACCTCCTGCGGACAATGCAAGACAATGTAGGACACTGTAGGACATAGACCGCAAGCAGATACCTTGAAGCAGGTAGCTACAAAGCTTGGAAAGTTCTTGACAATGGTCCCATGAGGATGCCTGTCACTATACAGCAATGGGTGTATTGTATATGACCCCTCGAATGTGCCTATGGGCATCTGTCATAAATGGTTTGCAAAGCAGTCCCTGCCTGTTTCACTGCACATAAGAGATGCTTCCGATCTCCTAGGAGCTCCTCGAGGAGCCTCGAGGAAGCTCGAGGGAGTCTCGAGGAATCTCGAGGAGTTTGAGGTCCACAGTGTTCATCAAACGCTGTAGCTACAGCTGAGAATGCCTTTGCTGCATGACAGCCCAAGAGCCTTTTGCCTTTGCCTTCAGAGGATTGATCAGGGGGGATATGTCACCTGTTTCACTGAAGGCACTACAAGTCTGTTCATGCCTTTTACAGGTATTCCTCACCACAAAAACCTCTTGTGCGCATGCTCCACGACAACTTGTGACCGGCAGCGTGCTTTCGACAGCGTACTACACATCGCAACATCCAACTCAGCCTCAGCTCAGCTCACAGGCAGCAGCATACGCGACTCGGCAGCTTGCCCATTTGTTCGCAGCCGCACGACACAGCCCATTTTTCATACCTGCTTTCTTTGTTTCGCTACTTTCCCGCAGGGCATTTTCGCATCCAAACACTCACACATCTAAACTAACTTGTGCCACAGACTTGGCGTGATTGCTCGTGCGGGTGAACGCGGATCACGTGCAGGGAGCGCTGAAAGTCTGTTCATGCCTTAGGTAACGGTCTAGATGCCGCAGCCCAGTCGGCACCTACCGCCGGCAGATGACTACAACTAGGTGACATGATGGGTAACAGCGGAATCCATCAGAACACCCCCCATCAAAAGACTGCCGATTGCGCACGAATGAATACGTTTCTCAGGCGCCAACAGGTCAAGTATGGGCTCCCCAATATTGGTCAACCGCGGCGCAAAGGCTCCTCTCACGCCCTTGTCTCTCACTCACTCAGACTTGTTCACACGGTACTTGTGGGTTGGTTTGACTGTCGGATTCGATTATCACCTCCAATCGACTCGTCTTGAACATGCTCTGCATTGCATACTGGACCGGTACCCCAGCGTTGCAGGAAGGTGTGTAAATCCTCAGCTCCCACGCGAAGCCTTGCCCAGTTGTGTGTGCGCAGTGGAAGCGCATATATTACGTAGCTCAATGTTCTTTGTAGCTATGCATATTCCTGGCGCCCATCTGGGCTATGCATTGTGCCAAAGCAAACAAATGCGTCTATGACCGTGCACGGTAGCTGCAGACGATGAAATTGCACGAACTGATCGTTGTTGGTGCGCGTTGCCAGGGTCTGCCTGGATGCCAAAGGAAAATGTTGCATAGGCAGAGGCAACGGGGTGCCCCTGACGGAAGCGGAAAATAAAAGCCTGAGCCTGACAGATGTGCCAGCCACTTTTGTTCAAGCCCCAATACCCGGCCATCTGCCCAACAATTTTCTGTTACCGGACTTCCTGGAGCAGCTACAGCCGCACCAGATTCTTGCAGGAGAAGAGCCAGTCATGAAGCTACGGCTCACACATATTTCAGATGGCTGTGTACTTGGCATCTCTGTCTCCCATATGTTGGCAGGTATAGATTCCCACTTTGGCAGTGCAGTGCAGTGCAATGCATTACTAGTGCATTCACACCTTGATGCTGCAAACCGAGTCACTGCACAGCATGTGCGCTGGCAGGTAAGACAAGTGCACCAACTTTGGTGCGGGCCAAGCAGCACTGGTTGTTGTTTGCACCAGCTTGCTGCACCCTGCCATTCAGTTGGTGTAGTGCAAGATGTACAGGCGCAAACAAGGACTTGTGAGCTGCCAGCAAGCCTATGCATTGGCATGCGCAGTCTATAGTACTAGTACAGCTACATTCCCATCATCTTCATAATGTCTGCGTGTAAGCAACTTGTTGAATTGCACAAGTACACAGTTCAATGTCGCAATGTTGATGAATGGTGCTGTTGTTTGTCTGCTTGCAAACAAAGTCGCTGTCAGTGGTGCAACTGTCCTCTGTAATAGCCTAGTAAAGCCTAGATAGCAATAGCAGTTTACCACATCATTTGCAAGCTTTTGCTTGTTGTACATGTCTGACAGCAGAACTGTGTGGACGTGTACAGACGGTGAAGCCTTGGGACAGATGCTGCGAGACCTTGCCCTTGCATACAATGGAGAGCCAATTCCTCCAAGAGAGGAGAGCAGGCTCAAAATGCAGCACATCATCAGCCGAGCAGCTGGTCTACAATATTCAACAGCCATGCCTTCAGGTCAAACTCCCTAGACTATCTTCAATAAATGCATGTCATCATTCAGCTGAAACTGCAGTGACCATTATCAGACCTTCATCCTGTTTTTGCATCTAGCTTTGTTGCAGCAATACACGCTTTGTCCCTGCATGACTGTGCATATTGGTACATGTTCACCCTGAGAAACGCAGCTCCAAGCCGGCATTACAAACCTTTGCATGCCATCTAAAGGCCTCGCTCAGTTGTGTGCCTTGCAAATCAGTAGCTTTACATACCTTTGTGGTGGCTCTTGGCACCATCAGCTTTCCAGCCTTGAAGAAAGCTTTCCCCAACTCATTGCAGCACCCTCAGCTCAACAACGCACCCTTGTGTTTTTCCCTGTTGATGCTGTCAGGGACTTCTCCTTGCTCATCACGCAGCATTGTGTGCAGAGGATGTAATCAAGGCAACAATTCCTTGCCTGGAGAAGGCACCCCCCTCATTTGAGGCTTGTGTCCAGCTTGGGGCATATGAGTTCCTGGGCCGGTCAGCATCAGAGCAAGCTAATACTTCTCACTGTGCACAGGTCCTGCATATACCAGGTATTCTCACAATTGCTCTAAAATCTGCAGGCTGTGCAGGAATAGGGTGCAGGGATTGTCACCTTGCAAACTGCAGAGCACATCCATGCATCCCAGGCTGTAAGTCAAGCAATGCATGGTGATGCAGAATGCAGAAGGCAGACTCACCTGCATGTGTTTGTCTGAGCAGATGGTCACTTGAGTGCACAGGTCAGAGCAGGTGTTGCAGGAAGCCAAGCACAGTTGACGCATGCTGGCAAGTGAGATGAATTGCACCTGCTGTTGAACAATGTTCAAGTGATGTGTGGGATGCAGGGAGATGCCTGGAGAGGCTGCAGTCACAGATCATGCAAAGTGATGCTGTCAAGCAATCTGCTGTAGGACCCATTTCAAAGAACGACATAACCTGTGCCTTGCTATGGATGATCAAGTAAGGCACCGCGACATGCCTTGCAGGCCACACCCAATGTTACGATGGCGCTTGATCAACAGTTGCCTTACACCAGTCATGCTTTGACCATGTGCCAATGCATCAGCCATTCAATTTGCCCACGTGTTGTAAGTTTGCTGGGCAAACCAGACGTGCTATGCCTTTCTTCTGAAGACGCCTGAAGACGCACAGAAGACACACAACTGCATGCATGTTCTTGCATGGGAGGGCTGCGCCTCTAGGCCCAGCATGTTCACAAGCCACCTGCAAATATACAAGCATAGCTATAGCTGCAAAGAACAAACTTCATCTTGCTTTGCAGGGAGGCAAGTGGTGGCTGTGACCTGACATGCGGCCTTCAGAAGAGTCTGAGCAATACTGTGGGACTGAGGAGCAATGGATACAATGGGATTGAGCCTATGCCATACTTTGGCAATGCTCTGGGACTGATCACAGTCCAGCCAGACGCTCTCATCTACCCCCAGAGCGCTTCTACCACTCACAGCCTGACTGACACTTTGACTGCTGCTGCTCTTGCTGTGCGCCAGGCCGTGCAAACCTTCCGGGATGACGCTGAGCAGCTTGCCAACGCTGGGTATGCTATGGTTGCACCACTGACAGACTTGAATCCCTGGCAACAGTTCAGCGCCTTCCCAGAGATGAATCCATTCAGACAGTACAGTACCAATGTATCCAGCTGGAGGAATATGTTCAACAAGGTGGACTTTGGGGAGGGGCATCCTGCCCTTATTTTTGGTTTTCCGGGGCCTATTCAGTCCAAAGCCTGTATTGTGACGGAAGGACCTGGGATGGATGGTGTGCTGTGTGCGCTTTGCTTCCCTGTCGCTGACTTTGAAAGACTGCAGGCCAGCCAGGTTTTGCACTGTCTTGCACCAGAAGCCAGCTTTATACAGAAGCGCAACAGCTTGCCCTAAGCATCACCTGAGATTTGTGAAGAAATCTTTACATTCACTATACATAATAACAAATCCGTTCCTTGTTATCAGTTTCCTTGTCAGTGTTGTTGCCAAGAAGATGACTCTGACAGCGCGGTGTCGGCATGATTATGGCGTGCACTCATGGCTGTGTTTGCTGCAGTGAAGTATTCTGTGCATATTCAAGAAAAACTGGCTCCTGGCTTGGATCCAACAAGGGGTAATTAAATTTGTGTCAGCGGTCTTGGCCTTGGCCACATGCCACCATTAATATCATCAGCAGTCTCAACATCAAAGCAGTCTCAACATTAAAGCAGTGTCAACACCAAAGCAGCATGTCACACTACTGCTTTCGCGTGACCCATGTTGTTTCTGTTTTAGTTCTGTCAGCCAGTGTTCTGACTGTCCAAGCATGCAAACAGGTATGACATCGTACATACGATCGATTCCTGCCGCTGTTGGCGTCAGTCCCGTACAAGTACCATCAACGCTCACGTTGCTGGCTGTGTTGGTTTCGGAGCTGCCACAGAAAAAGTCGTCCCTCGGACAACTGCCCTCACTTGCCCTTCCGCCCAATTCCTAAAGTTTATCAGGGCAGCTGCATGCCCAGCAGTGCACCAGTGCACCACCCACAAGACAGTCTTGGCCTGACTAACTTTCTCAGTTGGTAAGGTATCTCCCGACTGTCCAGGAAAATTTCCGACTGATCAGTGCCCCGGCACTCTTCACCTTGGATGGCTTTCAGCAATTGTCACTGACGTTGCTTAGTGACTCCTGGAGATTTGAGTGACTGTAGACAAAGGTACAGGTTGGTCCTGCAGCTCTTGGACCAGACGTTTGTTGAACAGTTCTGTCTGATCGCAGGTAAAGGAGCCGGCCGGCCAAACCGACCATCAGCTGACCGCCAGCATGCCAACGGTACGGCCTGTCAGTACGGCTCCTACGTAGTGGTCCTCTGTTGCGATGTTCACAGTGCCATATAGACGACAATTGTCTGAGGATTTGCTGTGCGACAGGGAGTGCACCCACCAGATTGGTCTTGTCTAGCAGACTAGCTGCTTATGCACATGTTTGAACAACAGCACAATGCCTTGGACAACTGCGCAGCAGCCTGTACTTGTGCAACCTGGCGCAGAGTCGTCAACAGCAGCCACATTTCGTTGCTGCATCTTCATGCAGACCAAGCTCCATATGGTAATCACTGGAGACATTTCTTCGCCTCAAGACGTTCCTTTGGCCATTTGCGCTTGACAGCAGGCGACAAAAGTGTAGAAGGCGAAGTTGTCGACAACTTTGGGGATCTCAGCTCGCGCAGCAACTCCTTGCAAGGCATTCCCCTAGCGTGTGACTGCCTGTCAGTTGACACAACATTTGCTGGTATGTTGCCGCAATACATACAACAGCCAGCAAAACTGAAGCAACTGGCGGTGACTTGGGACTGCAACTGGGTTAACTGGACCAACTTTGAGATATTTGCTTTCCCAAACCTGAATCACCTTGCAGAACTGACAACACTACAGATTCGGGCTGAAAATGGGTCTGGAAGCCCACCTGCAGAACTCGTCCAATATAATCTGAACAGGTGCCCAGAGACACTTAAGCATGTAACCCTTGACAGGCTGTCTCTACGGCATCGAGATGGTCAGCGATCTGCAATACAGCAGGTGCTTGGAAGCGCGGCAGCGTCTCTCACTTGCCTTGAGCTGAGCCAATGTGATTTTGGTTTTGGTGAGAGCAGCATCAGCTGCCTGGCACATCTCAAATCTTTGAGCTTTCAGGGCAGTACAGTCTGGAGTGATCCTTCTGACATTACTATGTTGACAAATTTGACACTGCTAGACCTTTCTGAATCTGAATGGCATTGGCCCAAGCGATACCATTCAAGAGTTCCGGTCATGCTTTTGTTCACTGGCTGGTCAGCACTGCAAGTGCTGAAGCTGAGCAAATGCTCCTTGTTTGACAGTTGCAGTGTGCTGCGTTTGCCTAATGTGGTTGATTTGCAATTGCACTGGGCTCCTGTGAGCATTGGCAGCAGCAATCTGCGTATTTCCTCGCATCTTGCGTCTCAGCAATGGATGTTTGATCTGTTACCACACGCCAACTGGCTTGTGGAATGGGACATTTCTCTTGATCTGTTAAGTTTTTACAATGACTGTGCACAATCACATGTGTTTGCTGAGCGTATGGTGGGGCTGCTCTCGCTCTGTCATTGTCTGCAATCATTCAAGTTTACAGGGGCCTTATCAACTGGTCTTTTGGATGCAGAGAAACTGGTTGTTGACAGGCGCAGTGCTGCTTGCTTGCATAGGCTGAGTCTGTCTAAAGTCTGCTTTCGGCTGCTAGATCTACAGAATGCAGTCCATGTGACTTCATTAGAGCTGCACAATGTAGATGCCGTCGCTGGTTTTACTTTTATGTTGCCTCCCAGGGTTCAGTCCTTTGAATTTACCGGTACCTACTTGTTCACACTTCAGGCAAGGCATGCGCTATCGGTATATACTTGCTTGAACAAGCTAAAAGTCGTATACGACAACTATGCAGGCAAGAGGGTCATTCAGTTCGGCATGCCCTTGCTGCCCAATAGCTTGCATCACTTGGACATTCAAATTTCCAGGGGCTGGGTTGACTGCTGTGATTGGAAGTGTTTGAAGGCCTGTACAAACATTGAATACTTGAGGCTACCCAGCCCAGAGAATCTGGTGGGGCGCTTGAAGGCATGGGTACATGGCGCGCGTCATCTACACATCGTTGAATTCAGTATGTACTGTGAGTAAACGGTGATGTTTTGTGTGTATATGGATGTCTTGTGAAGTCGTCTCTGCAACGATACCAGCCAGTCGTCCCAGAGCACAGCTAGCACAGCAATACCAGCAGCATCAGCTGCAGCTGTATACTGGTGTTGCTCCTGTACTGGTGTTGCTCCTGTAGCAAGGTGCTAGGATCACCAATATAGTGAATGGGAGTCCTGACTGCCTCTTCAAAGGCCCTTTGCAAATTGAATGTACAGCATGAGCACGCCTTTTAACATTATTTTAAACATTACCCAAAGTACAAATCATCTGCAGCACATCTGGTCGGTACATTGCGCACATTGTAGCGGCTGTTCTTGATGTCTCCTAGTAGTGGCTCCTGGCCGCATGTGAGGCTAGTACTTGTAGCTGTGTTACACACGAATCCTCGGTTCACCCAAATCAGCTGCATCGTACCAGCTGCATTGGAAGGGGGGACACAGAAATCTAACTAATTTTGTGACTAATCAAAGGCACAAAACGACGACCGTCGACCGTTTGACTCTAACCGTTTGAGTCATACGTGCAGCGCTTACTGCGACCAGTTCTCTTGCATCTTGTGAGTTTCTGGTGCAGCTACTGCCACAGCTGAGCAGGGCAATAGTTTGAGCCCTGAAAGCAGTGGTAGTACGACAGCTAGCTGAGTACATGCACAGATCGTACCGTACGTGTGGAAACCTCTCGTGCACGCTTAGTGACCTACACTTCAGCAACAGCGCTTTGGGGGCTCCTCAGTTTGTGGTCTGAGCATTCTCTTCCTGCCACTGACGCAGCCGCCAGCGACGTTCCAGACTGCGTACAGTCAAAGGCAAGAAGCCGAGCGCTAGCGCAGTCAAACCAGTTTATCTATAGCGCGCGCATTGGTATGTACAAGGCTTACAATTAACGTCGCTTCTCCTGGCAATTTGGAAGCAAGCTTCCCTGTTCAACTATGTGCCGTCGTGTCCCTGTAGACATCCCGCGTTGGCATCAAGCGTTGCACTGCTGCAGACAAGCAAGCCGACGGGGATCGGCTGCGAGACAGGTGCACACCATGCCACTGGAGCTTCGTTTGCGTGTTTTGTGGACCTTTACAATAGTACTTCTGATAAGCAAGGTCACTAGTCTGAAGATCAGCAGTAGCTTCAAGTCGGATGCGCCTCAAGACTTGTTCAGCCAGATAGCGAAAGACCTAGGTCCGTACAGAAAGCGGGGCATCAGCGACTCCATGACCAATGGGGTTTATTGTGGCATCAGAGACCCAGGTTTCCGGGTTCAGATAAAAAACCAAGAGGTATACATAGTGGGCGAAGTAGAAGGCTTCCAAAGCAGAAACAGGAACATCAAGCTGGCCCTAGTGGATGTGGCAGCTGAATATACAGATTTGCCAGATGTCGATTTTGTTGTTGGCACTTATGACTGGACAGCCACAGAAGTACAACCAGCTCTTGGATTTGAAGAAGGCGGTCCAGTCCTTTCCCAGGTGGGCAAAGCATTATGCATACACCTGAGCATGTATGCATGTCACACTTAAGCATGCAGGCATGGCTTGTTGCATGCAAGAGGACTGCTGCTGCTGGAGCGTGCCTCCTGGCTGCTCCTTCCGACACTTGTTGCTGTACAAAAACCACAAAAGAGTCCACCCATCATGTTGCATTGGTGAGGCTGCACTGCAATACTGCATTGTTCAATGAGTTGCACCATGTTGCTTTGATGGAACAGCTGCAGCACAAGCGGCAGCGTCTTTGGACCGCCAACTGGCAGACAACTTGATGTACAACTCCAATATGTGGTACATGCTTAAAAGCAGCACTTAGCAGCACCATTTGGTCTCAACACACGATATACCAATGCCGAGCAGTACCTTTGCAGACACACTGTTTCTGTGAGACCCAATCTCTGCCTATCTGTCTTGTTCTCATTCACGGCTCTTGTCAACCACTGGAAAGAGCGCATCAGACTCGTGAGTTTGTATTGTCTGCTGAGAAGAATGATTGGTTCCAGGCAAAGAAGGCTGAACATACAAATGCCATTTTGTACCCGGATCACACCTTCACTGATTGGCAGGAAGCAGACACTACCAGCTGGAAGCGCGAGCAGTACATGATGCACAGGTCAGTCATGTCCGTGCCATGCTGCTGTAACATTTGTGCTGCATCAGTCATGCTGCATGAGTCATACTGCATCAGTCATGCTGCATCAGAAAGGCTGCATCAGTCAGTCATGCTGCATCAGTGATGCTGCATCTGTACCCTTGCCTTGCTGCATTTAGTGCAATTGTAGTTTGTTGGCTGCCCCCTCCGTCATACTGAGCCTTAGCATACTTTTGCACATGTCATGTCATGGTGGCAATTTTGCACTCCAGCAACTACTTGAGTCATGGCAGTACGTGTCATTGTAGCATCAGGTGCTGATGCTATGTATCAAGCTTAGAGCCAGATGTGTCTCTCATGTGTACCGCGGCTGCTCCAATGAGTCATGCTAGTTGTGCCTGCCATGCAGCTTGCAACATATGACCATGTGGGTATCTGCAACAATGCTGCCATTTTTAGGCTGCTGCACATCTTTGGTTGTCACAAATGTTACTGGCTGTGACGTTTACACATTTGAGGCAATTACATAAGGTCACAGTGCTGTTGTAGCTGAGCTTGCTGTGTGTGTGTGACACGGATCTGCTATGCATCATCCCTGGATGGCAAGAGATGCCAGCCTGCTGTTTCGAGGAAGCAACCTCACAGGTATGGGTCTGCCCCAGGACGCGTTAGACTTGCCAGGGTAAATTGCTAGGGCATAGGGTTGAAGATAGGAATTGGTCATATCGCCTGCAAAGTGGCATGCATGCATCACAATGCCTGTACTGGATGCTGAGACATCAACAATGTAGCTAGATGGTGTCATTGGTTGTGTTACATGGTACCAGCCGTGCATGTTGCATGCTGAGACTCAATATGCGCTCTACTGGGACGCAGTCAGGTTCAAATTGTGCTTCTTTCTCTGATGAATTGGTTGACAAGCATCATCTTTACACAGGCAGATTACGATCTGTGTCAGTATGCATGCTCAAGCTCTCACATTGTCATATCCAGCTGAAGGTGATGTCACAAAGACACCCTAGGCTGACTTGTACAAGGCAGTAAAAGTGATTTGTAACGTCTCAAAAGCTCCACTTTTTGTGTATGTCATTCACAAGACTCAGATCTGAGCAGGTGTGGACTGCGTGCAGGGAACAGGCATATTGCCTTTGGCTTTGAGACAAATGCAGACATGGACATCAGAGTATGGGACTGGGTTCAGGAGCCAGCACATGAGCACTTCATTGGCCTACCCCAACACTGCAAAAGCAAGTACCTTCTCAATTGGCCTGGGAACAGTTACTCAGCTCGCCTCAAATACCTGTTGCTCTGTGGCTCTGTTGTGGTCCACAGCGACAACGGCTGGTACGAGTTCTATTACCCTATGCTGCAGCATGGCGAACATTACATGAAGATCAGGGCGCTGAACGCGACAGCTGATCTTCATAATGATTTGACTAATCTGATTCAGAAGCTGAACAGAACGCCGAAGCACAGCAGGCGCATTGCAAACGCCGGGCAGCGCTTTGCTCGCGAGATTCTGTCTGATGACAATGTCAGGGAGTACTGGTATAGGCTAATAAAACAATACGCAGAACTGCAAACACATGAGATCAGACTTCATCATGATGCTGTTCCGCTTGGAGCGAGTGTATCTAATCCCAGATATATCACATATGATCAGCGGACTGGCTGCCGATCAGCATCAGGATCATCATCAGGATCAGCTCAGCGTACTGTGTATGGCTTACCCACAGGACCTGGTGCAGCAGCTGCTGTGGTAACTACTATAGAAGCTGACCCGGCTATCATGACAAATCCTGTTGAGCCTGACATCATGACCCATGATGCTCAGCTGCGAGCTGATGCTCAAGCTGATGATGCAGAGTCAGAATTGCAAGTGCCTTGGGATAGCAATGCAGACAGTATAATTGAAGTTGGGTCAGATCAAATTCATCCTCAAATAAGTGAAGAGACTGTAGGTAAAATGATGGCACATCCGGAGCCAAGCACTTATGAAGCACAACATGAAGAGTCTTCTGGTTCTGTCTCTGAGCCAAATGCTTATGATGAGTCTGAGTCTGGCCCAATGAGTTGGTAATGTGCCAGCCAGGATTTGGCTCCTTGTCTGTGTCATCACAATTGAAATAAATATGTGTTTGACACCTGTGTGCAGCATTGCCATAAGTTTTGCAGTCTACTATCACACCTGTGTGATAATTGATGTGCAGCAACTCTGTGATATTTAATACTCTGAATTGTGCAGTGCGTATTGCTCAGGTATTGCTACTGTTGAAACCTTTGCAGTTGATGATTTTGAAGTAATTTGATGCCGGTGCTGATGACACATTCCCGAATAACGAGTGTTCAACTTGACAGTGATGCCGGCTAGACCACCAGCTTGACTTGACCCAGTACTACACTAGTGTGATTGGGAGTGTTTGCAGTTTTGATGTACCAAGTGGGGTCTTCTTCTCTTTTTCTCACAAAGTTCTCCCACTTGTCGCACGGATAAGATCTTCCAAATCTGTGAATCAATTTGAACTTGTACAGAGTTTTGTCAATCACACTTGAAGCCATAGTTGACCCTTTTTCTGAAACTGTAGTATGATAATGGAATAAAAGTAGCTATGCTTGTGAAATATATATAGCATTTCCATGACGGTGGCAGCACTCTCAGCCAGTGCTTTAGATCACAGTAGACCTGTCACTATGATTTAACTAAATCTGCTTGTCTTAAACGGGTAAAACTTACACAATTTGGCAAAAATGCACAGCTTGGTTGCGCAGTCATCATGCATATCTCGAGCAACAGCATTAAAGCTATGTCCCTCCAATCTGTTTGCTACAGACTACTCTCACAGGAACACACACCACAGACACTCATCACATGGCAACTCTCGCAACACTAACGTTGCTTTGCATCTGTCCAAAATTGGCTACATGCTGTGCCTTTGGCCTCGTAACGTTTCTCTTCAAGAACGGTTCCCTGATGCTGCGTTTCTGCAGTTGGTTCCTTTGCTGGCCTGATGAGCCATAACTGAGCCCTGGTGAAGAAAAGGAGGAAGGAGTGGGCAGGGCAGACCAGGGGCTGCCCCGACCAAACAGCCATCTGCCCCCAGAAGAGCCCCTGTCAGTTGCTGCTGTGTATCTGCAGCACCAGCCACGGCTTCAGCTCATGGCAACAAGACTACGCACGTTGCATGCAGCATGTACAAACACAAAAGGACAAAGAAGGGCTCTTCGAATTGCATGCAGCAAAGCCCTGCAGCTTGCAAGGCTCCTCAGAACAATGCATGCATGGCTAGCGGGTCACCGAATACGTGATTGCCTGTTTTTATGCTCAACTTGTAAGAAGCACAGCTTTACTCTGTTTTGTATCAACATGCACTACTTTCACAACCCCACCCCTGTAAGGAGGGCCAGGTGTGGGTGCAGGGTTTGTTCTGACAATCAGATTGGTTTTTAGAGTTGTTGCTGGAGTATGGTCCGCATGCAACCAGAGTATGTGTAACACATGAACACTTGGATTGGTGCCTTGCAGCATCAAGCCAACAGCTTTGCATTATTTGTAGGCACATTTGCCAACATGAGTTGTAGGGGGCCAGCAAACATTGATAACTATTTGCTTCAAGCTGTTGGCTTCAAGCTGAAAGGCACCGACCAGAGTGTTCTGCAAGCTCAATGTGTTGCAAACACTCATAGTTGGATGCAGACCACACCCCAGCAAGAATTTTACAACATGTCTCTGATCAGGGTGAAACATGCACCTAGACCTAGCCCCCCTCACACCCCCTCCCTAGTCCCCAACTTTGGCTCTTGCACGCAAACGTTGTGTATGTTGAGTGGAACCGCCTCTGTGATCACCAGGAGTGCTCACCGAGCAAGGCAGTAGTCCCCAACTTCCTGGTGGAGTGCCTTGACTGCCTCTTGGAGCTGGCCATAGAATCCCAGGCCTTGAGCCACGTCATCCCTAACCTGGTTGTAGTCCCTCAGCAGAGTCCCAAACTGCTCCTCGACTACCTGTGCATGCAACACACAGCGCTCTTGGTCATTTCATCATTAGACAGCCAAGCAGTTATTCATACGACCATGAAATGCATCGCACAAAAGTAATCCCTCAGCAGTGTCCCAAACTGTTCCTCAACTGCCTGCGCGTGCAACAAACAATGCTGTTTCCTTGATAGATTGTATCTCAGATATATGTTCCCAACAATACACTGATTTGCAGAGCTTGGTAAAGTGCCTGGATCATAGGGGTATTGTGTTACTGTTAGATGAAGTATACAGTTTTATCATGCGTTCATTCGATCAGCCAAGCGTTCATTCCTAGGAACACAAAATGTATGTCTCCTCACAAGCGGCAGGTAGGTGCAGCCCTGAAAGTATAGCCCCTCCTGTACACAAGGTCACGCTGTCATAAAGATGTGCTGACAATGTCAGGTATGGGTGCTCAGCAGTGGCAACTTCATGTTGCAGTTGACTGTTTGTTGCATCAGCAACCCAGGACACCAGCGTTGATTTAGCAAACAAACATGTTCACCAGCAAAAGTTGGAAGTCTTCTAGTTGTCCAAGCTGTTGCTTCTGCCAGCGAGCAGCAGGGACTTTTCACCAGCAAAAGAAAAGGTTTTCAGCGCAGCTTGTCTCTAGGTTCTTGCATGATCGCTTTTTTGCCCAAATCATCAAGAGCAGCAGCGACAACAGGATAGGGCTTGCATTTCTGATTAACAGTAACATTACTTTTATGGAAGGACCAGGGTTTTGAGACAAGCACCATGATGTTGACACAAAAACCAGGGTCTTGCCAGAGACCAGGGTTTTGACAGGAAGTGAAAGCGTCATAAGGATTGTGGCATGAGAAACATAAGGACAAGGTCAATTTTGATAGCAGGATCAGATGGTGTACCTGCTGGGAAGAGGCGTTCTGCTGCAGAATGTCTCCAAAGCGTTCTGCTGCAGAATGTCTCCAAAGGCTTGCATGTTGGCATTTGACATAAGAAGCGTGCGGACAAGGCAATTTTGTTATGTTTTACAAGAGCCAATGGCCCCTCATGGGGTAGGGCTTTAGCCTCAGCAGGATTTGTACATATATGCTGGCAACCATCAGTAGCAGAAGCAGATGGTGTACCTGTTGGGAAGAGGCGTTTGGCTGCAGAATGTCTCCAAAGGCTTGCATGTTGGCATTTGACATCAGCAACATGAGGACGAGGCAACTTTGATGGCAAAAGCAGATGGTGTACCTGTTGGGAAGAGGCATTCTGCTGCAGGATATCTCCAAAGGCTTGCATGTTAGCATCAATGCCATGCATCACCTCTGCCTGCTTCCTCAAGTTGCTCTCCACAGCCACATTGATGTCGTCATACCTGTCAAAAACATGCATTGGCTTGCTTCAGACAGCATTGGCTTGCTTCAGACAGCACTGACTTGCTTCAGACAGCACTGACTGCTTCAGACAGCACTGACTTGCTTCAGACAGCACTGACTGCTTCAGACAGCACTGACTTGCTTCAGACAGCACTGACTTGCTTCAGGCAGCACTGGCATGCTTCAGACAGCACAACAGCGCAGGGCTGACACTGCATGCTCTGCTGGATCTGTACTGATTAGAGCGTCGCTCACAAAACAAAATGAAGTTTTTTCAAAGCTCAGAAAGGCTTTTTCATTGGTGGAGCGCAAAGGGGACGATGACAGTGGGCTGACACCACACGCTCATGCAGCAAGTCGCAACAAGTGCAGTGTGGGTGAACTGGCAAATGCTGGTAGGCTTGTAGGGTTCAGTCACGGATGTAAAACCCTAAATTCTGACCCACAGTTTTGCAAATTGACAATCCATCCCCATTGTACTTGCCAGGCTTAAATTTGATAAGCATGTAGTTTCAGCCCAAAACAAATCCCAAAAAGTATATACTTAATGTTTCTGGTGGGCAAAGTTTTTGCTGAAAGCTATAGCAGTGGAGTGTGAGATGATGGAGTGTGTGAGTGTACCGCTTCAAGCCCTCCCTGAAGGCCTGGTTGGGGTTGACCCCGGGGGCCAGCCGCCCGTTGAGGACGTCATCATTGTCCCACTCCCACCGGAAGGCCTTCTCAAGATTGGAGCGCTCCTCACTCAACTCATCCAAGCTGTGGAGGGCACCTGCACTTAAGAAAGAAGCACTTTAATTTAATTTAAATCAAAAACATATTTTGAAACGCTCCTCACTCAACTCATCCAGGCTGTGGAGGGCACCTGCACTTTCATCATTATGTTAAGTCATTACGTCAATACGTTATGTTAGTTTCCAAGCTGTGAAGACCGTCTGCACTTACAAAAGCAAAATTTACAAAAAAACATTTAACAACGAATCAAAGACTCAACTCATCCAAGCTGTGGAGGGCACCTGCACTTTCATCATTACGTTACGTCATTGCTTCAATACGTTACGTTAGTTTACTCAGTTCATCCAAGCTGTGAAGGGCACCTGCACTTTCATCATTACGTTACATCATTACGTCAATACGTTATGTTAGTTTACTCAATTCATCCAAGCTGTTGAGGGCACCTGCACTTTCATCATTACGTTACATCATTATGTCATTCCGTTATGTGAGTTTACTCAATTCGTCCAGGCTGTGAAGGGCACCTGCACTTACAAAAGAAGCATTTAAAATTAGATTGAGAAAACGATTCGAACACTCAGTTCATCCAAGCTGTGAAGGGCACCTGCACTTTCATCGCCACTTTACTCAGAGCGTGTGTGTTGCCTGCTTGCAAAGTCTAAAATTGGTTTTGGGAACATTTCTGCTCGAATGCCCTCTTGAGACTTGAGGGCTTCTCACTAATATTGGGTGCACAAAAGCACTTGCAAAGTCTTTATTGTATTTTTATTTCTTTCTCCTTTTCCCTCTCTTTTTTTCTTCTTCAAATCTTTGAGTGGCACACAAGAGCGGATGGCCCCTCACAGGGCAGGGCCTTAGCCATGGTAGGAATGTGATTTCTCATGACAAATACCATTGAGGTATGCCTTGTATATTAGGGCGATCACAAAACTGTGTGTATCTGGCAGTCCTGTTGTCAGTCTTAGCATGGGCTGAGGTTGTAAACAAATAATTGAAATGTCGTCTGTACAGCACGGTCTGCAGGCCAATCCAGAACCCACAATGACATTCCAATTGCAGAGTACAAAAAGTACATATTCCATCCTTTTTGGATGTTTCTTTTTGAAAAGGGGAAACAAAGCACTGCAAGATAAGTTCGTTTAAGAATACAATCTTTTGACAGTGACTCGTTGATATGTGAGCTGTCAGGTACTCAGGTTCAGGTACCTCTGATAGTAGCCACAAAGGCTGATGCAGGCGACATGCGTGAATCCCCAACAGCTGCATTGAAGTCCAGGGCTTCAAACTTGTTCTGGTTGCGCGCAATCTTGCGGTCCACCTTCTCGTCCTGCCTTATGGCATCAGACAGATTCTGTCTGCAGTAGCAAGAAGCAGTTGTGAGGGCAATCTGTAAACACTGTCAGCATCACTTGGGACCAACTTGGCCCCAACATATTGCAAGGGTTGTGAGGGTCACGGTCGGGTTTGGGACCGTGAAGCCCAAAAAGGTTTTGTCTGCAGCAGCAAGAATCAGCTGTGAAGCAGCTGTGAGCACATGACAGCACGTGAATCTGGTGACGCAAATGGCGCACATGAAGCTGATTGTCACTTCTGAAAACTAGACTTATGAAGCACACACAGGTTGAAATGTGGTAATTCCAGTGGCCTGAAGCATAAATCTGATGTGTTGGAATTGCGGGAAGGCCTGTTATGTACGAAAAATACTGCTGGGGTGTTGTGTAGTTGCACAGCAGCTGGTGATGCAGGCCCTGGCTGTTGCTTGACACTGCTGTGCTGAAACTGAGCAGCAGCAAAAGCAGCAGGAATGCGGTGAACAAAAGAACAATGTGAAGAAGAAGAAGAAGAAGAAGAACAAGAAGAAGAAGAAGAGGAAGAGGGGCATAGCAAAGTTGGCGGACAAAAGGAGATAGAAGGGACTCACTTGTAGCCGACAAGGGTTTCTCTGAAGTCTGCAGTTTCGCTGCTGCGGCGCCGCCCGCCGGCCCTCTCCTCATTCTTCAGCTCATCCTCACACTGCTCCAGCTCCTCTGCAATCGTGTACCGCATCTCCTGCACATTCCCACCACCAGTCAATAACAATAATCATAATAATAACAAAATAATAGTAATAATAATAAATAATAACAATGATAATAATGACAATGACAATGACAATGACAATGACAATGATGATGATGATGATGATAATAACAGTAATAACAACAATAATAATACTAGGTAATAATGGTAATAATAATAGTAATGCTAACAACAATAATAAAAATGATAATATTAAAAATGCTTGCCAGCTCATGATGAGCTAGGTACGTGCAGCACCAGTTGCAAACAATGTTTGATTCCAGACCGCTGTTCACCGTATCAGATTCAGTATGTCAATTTGTTTCTGCTGTCTCGGCTGTGCACCAAGAAGCAAGGATTTTAAGACTTACAGCCTTTGCCACCTTGTCAGAAAGAGTCACTGGTTGTTTGTACCCACAGCGTGCACAGCCACGTGCAAAAGTCTATGCTTTCTAGGCTGAGTCTAGCTAGCAGAAGTGGATCTGATACACTCCATGCTTGGCCTGTGCTTGCCCAGGGTACAGTCGTGGAAGAGTAACTGCATACGATGACCATACAGTGCACAACAATGAGGACAATGTATCACACACAGCAACAACAAGGCGAGAAACAAGTTGCATACAGTAGCGATGAGCAGCAACGAGGGCGGGAATGAGTCATGATGAGTAACAAGGAGGGGTGAGTAACAACGAGGGGAGCAATGACCTGCAGCTGCTTGAAGAGCTGGCCTAGGTAGCGCAGGCCCCCCTGTAACTGCCCCTTCTCCTGTTGCATCACCCTGGGGACCGCCCCCCGGGTCTTGTCCTTCTGCAGGAACTGCAACAGACACACATACTGTCAGACTCTGCAGGCATGCAACACGCACACGCGCGCATGCACCAACCATCAGCAAACTCATACTTTCAGACTCTGCAGGAGCGTAACAGACACACACACACACCATCAGATGCAGCAGCCATCACTTGGAGCTTGTATTTGTGCAGAGACGGTTCCTGCAGAATGGTATCAAACAAGTATACACAAGGACGCAAGGCCAGACAGCAGTGAAGCTGCTCACAAGAAAACCCAGTTCTGTAAATCTACAGAGCATTTGTCTGTCTTGCATGCATGTGGTCAGCAAGCAGAGAGAGAGAGAGTGACAGGAAGCAGACCTTGAGGGATTCTGGCAGCCTCCAGGTTCTGAGGCCCTGCTGCTTAAAATCTTCCACAGCCCGGCTGAAACAAGTACACACATGGACGCAAGGCCAGACAGGCAAAGGATCAGAGAGATGACAGGAAGCAGACCTTGAGGGATTCTGGCAGCCTCCAGGTTCTGAGGCCCTGCTGTTTGGCGTCCTCGGCTGCTTGCATGCGCTGAATGGCTGCCCGTACTTCCCTATCCACCAGCTTCTCGTAGTCATCACTCCTCACCCGACTGCAGTAATATGCGTCACGTCTTAGTATGTACTGAATAAAGTAACGAGGCTACTTTCCGATAGTATCACAGCAACATGTCATTTGCTTTGTGTTGCCTGCAAGGGGGGGCGGTGTTGGGGTCCCAGAAGTGTCACTTTAGTCTCGGAAGTGGCCACCAAAGGCCTTCAGAGTTGCCTGCGACCCCTGCAAGCATCAAGGCCTGGGAAAAACAGGGCAGTGATCTTTCCTTCTGTTCTTCAAGAGAACTTTGCTGAATGGAGTACTGTGTTTTTCTGTCAAGTTCTTTATTGATGCTCATGGAGATTTCAGGCAACATCTTCAACGGAGCAAGCCTTGCAACAACACAGTGAGTGAAATCCAAACAGTATACACAAGAGAACCATTCTACAACTAGCAACAAGCCTAACGCCAATAATGGTATCAAAGGACAACAGTAGGGACAGCCAAAGCAGTCAGCCAAAATGCAATAATAATGATAAGGATAATAACACGAATAGGAATGATAACAATAATAATAGTGACAATAACAATTATAAATGGCAATAATAACAACTGTAATAACAGTAATACTGGTAATGATGATGGTAATAACAGTAACCGTAACAAAAAATAGTAAGAAAAAAGAAGTAATCACGACAATAACGAGAATAGTACAATAAATAAAATTGAGAGAGGGTGCACCTGGGTGGTTGGGGTGCAGACATGTTGTCAGCTGTTCTATTGGGGCTGCCCCCTTCCACCTTGCCAGGAATAAT
>JAABUP010003251.1_pt1 | contig 29024 bp, 43 predicted proteins | sample 5559201 | NCBI WGS metagenome assembly JAABUP01 (sample SAMN10711887, study PRJNA513373) | rock metagenome | isolation source: Antarctica rocks | place: Antarctica | reverse complement strand
ACCTGATATGTACATATTTGGCCAGCCTGATGTAACAGGGTGGATAATGTGCACCCTGACACCTAGCAAGACCTTTTCACCTTCGCCCCGTTACACCTGAGCTCAAACACCTCTTCACAGGCTTGCACACAGCCTGCAAAGCATCAAGCAGACTGGGACCACAGAGTTGTGTAACATGGTGATTTTATGTCGACACTCTCTACACTGATTCTCAAACAACACCGTGCATATTGCAACATAGCAGGGGCAACTACACTTTATGCATGAGACCTTATTTGTGACTAGGTAGCGGTCATGCATTCAAATGCTTGACAGCCACTACTTTGGTGAGCATCACCTGTCTTGTTGCCAGACTTGTCTGCATCGACTTTCTTGACTCTGGCACCTGCAAAAGCACGGTACTGTGCTGGAACAACTGCAAAGTTCTCAATGTGTGCAAGACCATGGGCAAGTGACCGCAAGCTTGGCAATGCAGGGCTTGTGCAATAGTCCGTGCAGACATTCATGTTCATGTAGAAGGTCAGCACTCATTAAGCAGCAAGGTCACTCATGCAGACGCATCATCTGTAGAGCAATTATCACCTGCTAGTGTCACACTCCCAAATTGCAGGCCATCCAGCAGCTGCTGTCTCCATCCTTTATGCTACGAGCAGTCAAGGTACAAGATCTGCTGATGAGCATGCCTGCTCCTGTCAGGAGAAAGATCTTGGTGTCTCTTGACCTGAGACAGTCTGGAAGGGGCAGGCAGCCAATGCCATGGTGGAAGTCAGGCTGTGCCCATGCTTGCTTGAGCAAGGGTTTGACAGGCTTTCTGGCATCTGTGCTGGCATTAATGCTGACTGGGCCAGCAGCACAGCTGTAGTAGCTGAGAGTCCAGTATTGACTGTCAAGAACAAAGATGTCACATTGCAATGAGACAGCCAGAAGCCGCCAGCACACAGCAGGTATTGCGCCATCACTGCATGCTCCTTGCTGCAGGCTGTCCATGAGCGTGGCTGCCTGTGCTGATACCATGCTGCCATGCCATCCAGCATGGCGCCGATAGACGGGGTAGTCTTCATTGTGGCCAGTAGCTTATCAGGTAGCTCTTCACTATCATGCTCTGTATCCTCAGGCGCAACTGAGCTGTGGCCAGACAGTGCAGGTGAGACAATAACGGCAAGCCTGTCTTGTGCATTCACATGCTTGTTGCAATGGGTGAGCTCCAAACCTGCAGCTGTCAGTATGTTGGCAGCCATCTGATCCCTTGCTTGAACTGTGGCAAGCTTGGCAGAGTATAAGGCTGCTGACTGTGAGGCCAAAGCTGTTCTGCTAACAGCTGCTAGGAACTGAGACACTAGAATATTGACACAATTTCCTTGTAATCAATCTGAGAAAACTTTTGTGCAGGCACTGTGGACTGAGTCCCAGGTCAGCTCCTGCTGCTGTTTTGCTGCCACGGTCATAGCTGTGAGCAGCATGAAGTGCTGTGACTGTTGAAACCACCACCTCCTTGTCATCCAGCCTCAGCAGGCCTGTGGCCAGGGAAGAGAAAGTCCAAGAGAGACCCTATACAGCCAATTCCTGTTTAGCATACAAAGACTGATGCCTTGTGCTGCAACGCAGTGCGTTTGAGATAATTATTGAAGCCTGGGGCTAGCTTGAACAATGCTTTTGCACACCTTATGCTGCAGTGCAGCTATTGCTATGACAAGCATCAGCGGACTCAGCTGTCTGGTGACCAACTCAGCTGTCTGGGCACCAACTCAGTCAGTTCCTGGCTCACAGCTGTGCCAAATTTCTTGTCTGTGCAGCTGCAACAGCATGGTTGCACAACACAGAAGTTGTCAGGAACAGGAAATCTAATGACTACAAAATTCAAAAAACATATCACAAGATCACCAGACTCTGATGATCTTATGATACGTTTTCTGAATTTTATAGTCGTTAGATGTCCTGTTCTTGACAACTTCTGTGTTGTGCAACCATGCTGTTGCAGCTGCACAGACAAGGGATTTTGCATGGCTGTAAGACAGGGACTTACTGAGTTGATTGCTCAACTGGTCAGCATGCTTACCATCCTTTGTGATGCCTTGACCATGGGCATAGGCATCAAGCTCTGCATATATAAAAGGCGCAGTGAAAATTCTGTGAGATCTCCAATCAACACCAAGTCACACATGGCAGTCCATGCTTGCAGGCCAAATCTTTGTCTCCTGACCTGCAAGCACACCTCACTCAATGCAAGGGTTCAGCAGGCGTGAAAACACAAGCACAACAGCACTAGGCTGTCATATCAACATGTTTTTGACAAATGATATTTTCTGACATCAACGGTTGCATATAAACTTGCCTCTCCTGTCAATACAGGAAATGCTCACCTGTCAAGCCATCTGTTCTACTGCAGCCTTTGCATGGCAACTGGCTTTGAGACTCAATAGCATAGCCATGTGCCTTCTTTCTGCAATGCAGTCCTCAGCAGTAGATTCCAGATCAGCTCCAGCAAAATCCAACACAACAATTTGGTCATCAGACGTCACCAATATGTTGCCTGAATGCAAAACTGTGGATGCTGTCAAGGACTGCCAGAAGCTGACCATCCAATGCCCTGTGTGTACGTGAGTGCCAGTCAAATGGCTCTCCCTGCATATGAGCACCCCCTGGTATTACGCCATGTCTGTGTGTCAAACAGCGCTGCATTACATTGTATCAGCCACACAAGCAGCAAATATTCCTGCATTTGTGCTGTTGCCGCGAGTCAAGCGAGAAGTATCAATCACGGTCACAACTGTCATGAGAGGGTTGAATGAGTTGAAGGGTCTGACATGAGCATTCAAACTACAGATCCAGCGGTTTGCAAAGTTTGGCTCAATGCTGTCAGTGTCACATGCCATTTGAGTCAAACAAATGCATCACGGCAAGCCAGATGTGCATTCAACACACCTGAATGTAGCTGGTTGCACGCAGAAGCCTTGACCGCTGCGGCCATACCCTAGCAAGGGCATCAAAAGGTGGTGTATTTGCCTTTGTTCTCCAGTAATACATTGCACAGACATTGCATCCCATTAGATATGGCTTGTGCAATACAGCTGAATTTGTGCCTGACAAATGCGATCGTTGGCAAAATGAACATAGTGCATGGTTGTGCTCAGCCATGATTACAATACAAACAGGTAGGTCCTATCTAATGTTCTGCAAGTTAGGAAGTTTCCCTTGAGTGTGGTGGTGCCATGTCCCATGTCTCGTGCAGTCCAGCTAACCCCTTCCTGACATGACTGCGGCCTTGTTCATACTTCTGGTCAGCCACATCACAGGCATGCTGTGCTCTCTCAATTATGGCACTCAGCAGGTCTTTGCTACTCATATTTGCATCATGACCACAGTCCTGAATCTCCTTCGTCATGCTGCTCGCTGCCTCAGGAACTGACACACGAAGATTGGCATTTGTGTCATCTGTGCCGACAAGGCTGTTATCATCTCCGTGTGTGCTGATGTGGCATGCTGAGCTTGATGCTGGCACATCCAGACCCCCTGTTGTAATGACGGAGGTTGGCTGTGCAGTCACATCGGGCTCAGCAAAGGCAAAGGATGTCTCGCACAGCAGCTCTTGGCTCCTTTGCTGACAAGGCCCTGAGGCAAGAGGGGCATCCTTAGCTAGGGCCTTGGGGAAAAGTGACCTAGGTGAGTCAGTCTGAAGCGCCTGCCTCTCATCAGCTTGTGGCACAGCACCCTGAGCTGCTGACGCAGCAAGCCTGTCATTGCTGTCATCCAGTTGGAAGCTGACACTGCGCGGCGTTGCCCCAGCAGATGGCAGAGAGCTGGTCAGGGGTAGAGCAGGAATCCGAAGCATGCTAGCCAGCTTTGCAATGGCTGACGGGCCGCAGACTTGTGTGCTCACTGTGTCAGCACTGATGCTGAGCTGCATCCTGTGGTCTGAATCTGGGCTCTGTCTGTTTGATCTGGTGTGCTTCACTGACGCCTGCAGAAAAAGTAATGCCTTACGACCACACTTCGATTTTCCTGTAAGACAGGCTAAACATGTGTTGCAGGTGCAACTAGGACAGGAACGCATGCATGTGCAACAACCATAAGCTGGATCATCAAAACCAGCATTGCAACCAACGCTGTCAGGTGCAACACAAGGTGGGTATGACATCCATCCACAAAGCTTACGAACATCAGGCAGTGGACAAGGCCGACCATCACATGCTTTCAGCAGACAGACATCAGCTGCTTTACAAGGTGGTTCTGACAGTTCTAGGTACCTCTTCAAGGCCGTGGCTGCTGTCCTCATTGCTCAAGTTTGGCAGCGGAGTGCTGGACCTGCTGCTGTTGTTGCTGCTGCTATAGTAGCTGCCTGAGCTGCTGCTGTAGCCACTGCTGCCGCCAGATGCATACTGACCTGAACCACGCCTTGATGACAAGCTGCCATTGTGCCCTTTCTGAGCCTTATGCAAAGGGGAGCTTGAGGACTGAGCAGCAGCCTGGTCAGTATATCCAGCACCAGCATCAACAGCATCAGGCTCTTCAGATAAGCTTGCCAGGGGAAGGCCCACGTCGCTGGCAGTAGCAATGCTGGGGTGTCTGTCAGAGGCAGACAGTGGCTGACGGGCGCTGTGCCCCGCACTGACTTGCGCACTGAGTCCTGAGGCAGTCCGAGCTGATGCATTTCTGCCTCTGTTGCTGTCTGTCAGGGAGTCAAAGGTGGCTCTGAGACTGACGCTCTTCAGGTCTAAGGAGGGGGTAGGAGCAGCACGCTGCCCGCAGCTGCGGCTGGTGTTTTGTGCACTTACGCTGACAATGGCAGTGTCCACCTGCACGTGTTGTGCACAGCAGTCTGGTGAGAAGCTGCGCCCACTGCAATGTTCAGGCTTGGAATCATATCCTACAGACCAACTGCAGGGGAGCAATAGCGAGCTCCACTCATGGCAGGGCATGCTGGTTTGCCTGTGCTGTGATGCAGACTTGCAGAGCAAGAAGATGAAACATTGCTAGATGGGGCATTAACTTGATATAGCAGAAGATGACAGCTATGCCAGTTTGTGACTTGCACAAAAGGGGCTGTGTGGTCACCTGAGCCATGACAGCCTTCCTATTGGCAGCATTTAGCCTTTGCTCATAGGAAGCTCTGACCTGGCCCTCTAGACGCTGCAGCCAGCCTGGAAACAGCTGCTCTGGAGCAATACCCAACACCTCAGTGCACTGTTGCACCAGCCTTGCTGCTGCTGCCTGATGTCGACTGGATGATGCTTCAGCGCTGTTTGCAGCAGCGCATTTGTCTGCCAAGCTGGCATCCAGTGCTTGGCATATACCCTCTGTGATGTGACACATCACCTTTAACAGAACTTGTATAGTCACAAGATGCAGAGTGATGACAAAAATTGTCAGCACCAGTTGAAGGCATTGATGGTTGGGTGTGCTTGCATGACTCAGCAGTCCAGATGCCGTCGTGCAGCGTGTGATCAGGTTTGTGCAATTGAGCTTTGTACAAGCATGCTCATCTGACAGCATGCAGCGTCAAATTGATTGCTGAGTATCTGGGGACAAAACATATGCAAACCTGACATAACAGGGCTTGCTTTCAGGTATAGAACCTACCACACACATCAGCCTCTTGTGTTGCAGTCTGTTGCACGGCCTCAAGGCCTTGGACGACACTCTGCAGCTGCAGCTGCTTCTGTGTGAAAAATCTGGTTTGCTGCTCCAGATCATGCAAATGAGCCAATGCATCCTGTGCTGCCTGCTGAGCCTCCGCAACTCCATCCTGGGGACAAGCTTCAGACAGTCAGTCACGGACATGCTGTTCTGCTGAACCCTTCATAGGTTATCGTGCTCAACTGGATGCAGAAGTGTAGTTCAGCAGCATAAATGTGTCTGAGAGTACAACTACACATGTCCTTGATACATCAACATGGCATGTCAGAGCAGGCAATTCTGCAAATGCCTGCTCCGACAAACGTAAGCGCCCAAGCATATGCTCAACAATTCTCCTCCTCTTACAGGTCAAGCTTCAACAAAATATCTTAGGGTAACCACATACTTGAACTATGTAAGTGCAACATTCACCTGCACAGTCATGTTCTCTCTCTGCAGGCGCTCCAGCTGTCTGCAGCTAGCATCACTGTCGTGTTGTGCTTGATTGAGCTGGGCGTTGAGTTCTTGCTGCTGACCCATGAGCTGCTTCAGCTGCTCAAGGCCTGCTTGCTTATTCTGTGCCAGGCTGTCCAGCTCCTGATGCAGACCCTGCAACAAGAAAGGCACTGAGCCTTGTACAACATTTGTTGGCAGACATCAGGCTGACTTGCAGTGCTGTCAAGTTGCAGTTGCCATTCATTCATGCAAACTGGCTGGGTATGGAATCTGCTCAGAGGTCCCATGCAACTGCAGGCCCATGCCGTGGGTGCTGGTCAGTTTACAGCAGGCAGCATGCCAATGTGCTGTACAGAAAGTTGTCAAAGCATTGAGCTTGATATACAAGCAAGCAGTCTTATGAGACACTCTCCTTGTAACAGCAAACAATAAGGCACTGCTCATGCTTTGCACAAGTTTGCACAAGTTTGACCTTCAATTCAGCTTCCTTCCTCTGTACCGCAGCCTGGATACCCTGCTTGTGCCAAGACTCCTTCTCGACAACTTCTTTGAGCTGATGCAATGCTGCTTCAGCATGAGCCATGGCATCTTGAATGCTGGGTGAGCCACCCCCTGCAGTTTGATCGTTATAAGCTTGGCATGGCATTCTTGCAATGTGATCAGGATTTCTTGCAATCAGATCAGTAGATCTTGCAATCTGATTAAGTGGTTCCAGAAGAGCTGGAGAAGGTTGCAGCACAACCAGACAAAGGTACAGGCAGGAAGGCAGGTGGCAGTCACAGTCACAGACACACACATAGAGGCGCTGCAGGCTTGCCTGGAGGCACGTAGGGCAAAGCTTGGGGATTCAGAGCTGCTGCTCTTGCAGCAGCAGGACTGGACTGAGGCTTCACTCCCAATGGTACAGAAGCTGTGCGGGCTGGTGCTCGTGGACGCAAAGCACACGGCACTGACGCAGAACCTGCATGTTCCCGCAATAACAAGTGTCACATGCACAACACAAGACTGGAGACCTATGCATTGGAGTTTGCACAAGCGAGGTGCAAGTGTATTCTCATGTGTTCTGGTGAGCAGGGAAGCAGAACAAGACAGTCTAAAGTGCTGTCAAGGCTGATGTCAGCAGACAAATCTTTGCACCTCTGCATCTCATAGAGGTACAATAGACCCACCACGAGCTGTGAAGGCACCACTGCTGGATGCAGGCAGCCACTGGCCAGGTGACACTTGGCGGTTGTCTCTGTGAGTTGTGCTGCCACCTAATCTAGTTCCCAGTGTAGGGCCATCTTTGCCTTTGAGACTCGCTGCACTTGACAGCAGCGGCATCAAAGGTGGCAGAGTGGCAGGGCTATGCGGCAGCTGTAGCATGGGGGTTCTGCTGGGATGCGTCGCTGCATCAGATTCTGCTGTTGGCGATTGGGGCAGCATGCTGCTGGCTGTCTGCTTCGACGGACTTTGGTGCTGAGGAGTGTTTTCATCGCCTGTAAGCTTGGTTTTGAAGCTGGTGTCTCCATCGAGATCTGGCAGCATCATACTGATGCCGTACCGTTGGGCTTCAGTTGTCTGCAATATCCACGTGCTATAAACATGGTCAGTCTGAATGCGTTAGCCATGACAAGATGAGAACAGGTGCTTGCAAAGCAAAGATGCTCAAGTCGTTATCACGTGCCACATTGTCATTGCACTGACACACTGCAGTGCAAAAGATATGGTGTGCTCAAGGGAACACACCAAGCCTAGCATAACATAACATATGAACTGTACAACAGGACAGGGAGCTGTTACCGAGCAGAGATTAACACAGGGAGCTCATGCCAGTCAGTGGGGATGCCTGCACACACAATCGATCATTTGCTGGTTGTGGCGTGGCCCTCTTCCCCCATAACTCCGGCTGTAATTTGAGATACACTGTGAAGGTTGCCCTCATAGTTTGAATGATCACATAGCAAATATGACGACCGGCAAATCTTTGCACACCAAATGCTCGTGAATTGCATCGTGAACGTTTCAGAGTACTCATGAGGTTACCCGTCTGATGTCAGCCGCTTTGCGAAGTGTCCTGTGATCAACGGTGCGATTTCCGATCTATACGACAAGCTCAGAGCAAGTGGCGCCGAATTGCGCACCGCGACTCCTTTTGAACTGAACATACAGCCTGCTGTAGTATACGTGCGATTGCACCTTCAAGTCGCGTGGTACGCGCGTCGGCATACCGGGAAGAGCGGACTACAAATGCTGCCACATCCTTCTTCTTCGGTCACCCTTGCCAAGAAAAGCCGAAGCTTGCAGAACCTTGCGCAAAGCTAATTTCCCGCCGGACCGCCGGCATGTTCAAAGCAAATCACGCCTTGTATATAACGAGCCAGTTGTCTTGCTCATAACATGCGGCGGTGAGCAATCACTTGCGACATCACTTGCAACATGCAACCCGTCAAGGCAACACACTTGAGCCACGGCTCTGGGCTTGCAAGAATGACACCTTTTCACTTGAAAGCTGTCAACGGCAAGTCTTCCACGTACATAATGGCGCGACACATGTCAAGCGTCATATGCACGCGCTCCTCGCCAGCTTTGCGAGTACTGGCACGAGGCAGATCACTCGGGCCTTCTCCAGCTTACAGGTCGTTGATAAATTTGCTTGATGACTACAACTCCTCGAAATCAACATGCGAACCGACAGACTGCTCGTTGGTTTGCAGACGAGGTCCCGTGAACAGGTTGTCACCGGTTATGTCGTCTTCTCATGCTGAAGCTAAACATGTCCCAGACAACGGCCAGACTGACCCAGCACAGGCGTGGCGCTTGTTGTTAGTGCCTGCTGTAGTCACGGCAATACTCAGCAGGGTCATCGATGGAAAAGGTTCTGCTTTTGGCTGTTTTGGGTCTTTTTGTTGTCCTGAGTGACCTACTACAGGCATAGCATTGACTGCCTGAAAGACGCAGCACCAATGTCTGACATGCGCATGCGTGCAGGCCTTCTGTTGGCAAGCTACTGGGCTGTCCGGTATTTTGCTCCTGCAGCTCTTAGCCTGTGGGCTGCCAAGCATGCTCGCAAACATTTGGATTTTCTATCTGGAATGATGGTCATGGCAGCTACATACGCAGTCTCTATGGCAGCCTCATACCGCATCTGGACAGGGCCAACCAGCACAGTCAAGATGCACTACCCTCTGTTCAATGGCAAAGTCACCATTCCAGCTGTGGTGGGGCAATGGATCCGCCACAATAGAGGCCTGGCCAAGATACTCACAAAGATGGTCAGGCCTGCACATCTTGCCATGCCTGCTAGTCGCTTGCACATCCATTTCATTTCACTACACAGGTGTTTGCAGCGTTGCTTGCTGTCACTTCCTCGTAGTGCATGCAGAGCGCTACCATGTCATTTTTGTCAGGTGTTGCTACCTGTTTTGAGCAGTCAGTAAAGTGTTGGCTGATGTGCAGCTTGCATGGGGTCCCTGGATCTTCCTGACAATGGCTGGAGCACTTCAGATTGCTGTCTGGATGGATGGAGCTGCACGTCGCAAAGCTCGGCAGGTGAGCTTGCCTGACTGCAGCACTTACACTTCGTATAGCTTGGCATGTATGACCACTCATGTTGTCTATAGAGTCAGGTTATTCTTTCTGATGTCTCTCAGCATCATCCCATGAAAATTCAGCGCCACTGCCTGCATACCAGCATATTAAGACCTCAAGCTGCCTGCATACCAGCATATTCAGACCTCAAGCTGCCTGAAACTCATGCACAGTGCTGACTGTAGAGAGCCGCAGTCAAGGGTGGAAGCCAGCACAGCGCTCCTGAAGGCGTGGATGGCCTCAGCCCAAGTGCACCAGGAACGCAGGCAGTAGCTTCATCAGCAGCTCCTCCGCCGGCTTCTTCAGCAGCATTTGTGGATCCTGTATCACCGCCAGATTCAGCTGGAGCTGAGCAGACCCCACAGCAACCTCTTGTGGCCTCCGTTCAGAGCAGAACAGCTGGCACACCTGCTGAGCTACAGCATGCTCATGGTTCAGAGGAGGAGCAGAACAGTAGCACACACAGCAATGGCAACAGCCAAGCTGATGGTCGCCCAGATGCATATGACTACCTGAAGCACTTATTAGGTATTTGGCATGGTGTGTTTGCGTATCTCGACAGCCTGGAGCATGGCGACTATGTCAGGGGGCCTGCAACGGACCTAAGGCTGCAGCTTGAGTGCTTTGATAACGTATATAAAAAGCATCAATTGCGTTTGGGACCTGGCTGGGAGCTTTGTTCTTTGCTCCGTTCTCACATGAAAGATACACTTGCTGCTGCTGAGGAGACTGTGCAAAAGGGAGATTACAATGCTTATCTGTACCACAATGCTTATCTGTACCATGGCGAGACTTTGGCCTGTTTGGAAGACTATCTGGAGGCTAAAACACCTGCAAAGCAGCTGCACAAGCGGGAAGCCTTGATTGAGCACCTTACGACAGGCGCTTTGGTAGGCCTCAAAGACCTCAAAGACTGCAAAGTTTCACTTGATGCACCTGTTGTCCATTCTGCAAGATTCTTCATACCAGGAGCGTTATGTGCTCATCCCACCCCCCAAAATGTGTGCATTCAAAGTTCATTGCTTTGTACACGATTATAGTAAGGCTCATGCTACATGTTTACAAACAGGCTCATGCCACATGCATGCAAGCACCCAATTGCAGAGCCTGTTGTGTTGGTCATGCCCTTGCTGACCTCCAACATTGCATGGTATGCAACATTTGAGTCCAGGGCCTGCAGGAAATTCTACTGGGAATATGCTCAGCTGCCTTCTGCATTGCAGGAAGAGGCAGCCAAACAGAGCAGTCACCAGGATCTTGAGCACAATTCTGAAAGGTCCCCGACTGCACTAAGTGCACTTCACAGCAATTCTGCAGAGGTAATGCACACTGTCAGGAGACTGTTGAGACAATTTGTGTCGTTGCATTGACCTGCAGTCTGTGAGGAACGCAGCCCATTAGGAATACGCTCGGCTGCCTTCTGGTGGGCATTGAGCTGAGTGGTCCTGCCTGTTTTGCTTGTGGCATGAGCTTCCTGCTGATCCGCACTCACAGAAGTAGAGGCATGCAAAGCATCCACAGTCTGTACTGTTCTGCTGAAACTTGCTGATTGCTTGCATTTATTTGTTTTACAACGGCATTGGTGCTCTGTCTGATACAAATCCCAACATTAGCTCAGGAACACTATGCATGCACCTACAGCATGAGGAACAACAAGATGGCAAGTCTGGATGACATCCATTGCAGGTGCATGAGTCTACTGCAGAAAAAGGGGAGGATGCCCCTGAGCACTGGGATGAGGATGGGGATGAGAGTGATGAAGACATCTTTGTCTGGGACGAAGAAAATGAAGATGATGATGACGACGAAGCTGAGCAAGAAAGTGATAGTGATGCAGACGATGAGTTTGAGGACGAGGACGAGGATGACTTTGAGGATGAGGGTGACTTTGAGGATGAGGGTGAGGATGAGGACGAGGATGAGTTTGAGGATGAGGATGAGCAGGGTGACTATGAGGCAAGCTGTTGACAGATTGTGTGCATGCAAACACAGTCAAAAACAAATTTCTCAGGAAGCTGTGAATGCGTGGCACTTGTTGTCTCAATGTCATGCACTGTGTGGTGCTGGTCATTGATATGCAGTTGTCCAGGACCCAGAGCATATTTGCCCATGCAGAGTTTGCGTGGGGTCTGGCAAGAGAGGACTGTATCAACTATCTGCTTATCAAGCTGAGATGTTGGTGTGTTCCTGTGCAGGAGACTGATGCAAGGATAGCATATGGATCATCACATCTGAAGATTTTGGAAAGTCCCAGCGATGGGTCAGACAAGGTATGTCCATGCTTCTCCCTGTGTTTAGGCTTTTGTGATTTGGTAATGCCCACTGGCAGCACAAAGTATTCAACTGCAGAGCTTGGATTCCCAGCTGTAAAGTTGCTCTGAATGCAACTTATATGCTGGTGAGTATGTACACCTTGTGATTGATGAAAGAAACTTAGTGTAGGGCAGAGGCCACAGACTGTGTGCAGCAAAAATGCATGCAAGCGCAAGAATGGCCTCAGACAACACGTCTTAGCAATGTGGATTTGCAACTTCATGCAGGCATATGATTGGTGCATTCACCTGACAAATGCATACAGCTTTAACAGCAGAAAACCGCTGTGGTGCTGTGTGCAAACCTGTATGTTCCGGCATGTGCACGGTCGGGCAGTCAACAGGCAAGGCAAAGCACACAGCATGGAAGCTAAGCATGAAGCTGTGCAGGCTGATGAGTCGAGGACCAGCAGCATCAACTGGCTGATGCCACATGGAGCAGGAGCTGACCAGGTTGATAAAAAGGACCCTCAACAACTGCTCAGCCCTGTGGCACATGCTCACTGCAGTTCTGAACATTCTTGAACACCATGCATGGTGGCAGAAATGACAATAAGCATTGCTAGTGTTACTTGATGCAATTGTGCTTGGCAAATCGCTAGAGAGGCGCACTGATTCATGTGGTTCATAAAGAAAGCGTTTCGACCTGCAACGTGCTGGAGACACAAACCTGCCAGCAACATGCCAGATGCATTAGACATGGCTGCCACAGCTTGCAAATTAGATGTGGATGTAGAGGCCTAGAGGCATTGCTTCTCTTGCTGGGAGTGCTTGTTGGTCTGCACACAGTCAAGCCTGCCGATCTGCACCCAAGACGCATTTACAATTTTTGCGGACACATGATCTGGCAACTTTTTGGCTGCTTATGCAGGCAAGGCTCAAAGGGCAGCTGGCCAATGCAGAAGACAGTCGGGTCAGCATGCTCCAGGACGTCACACACCGCAGTGACCAAGTTGGCCAGCTGGAGGGCAATTTTGAAGTACAGCTGGAGGCAGTAGAGCAGCGGGTAGAGCACCTCGAAGGGCAGCTTACAGACCAGCTTGTCAAACTTGGACTGAAAGCTAACAGTATGAAGAGAGTTGAGGCGGCTGCAGAACTCGAGCTTCTTGCATGCAAGCTGAAAGCCATGCACTCGGCAAGGTTCATTTTTGTGACTAACAGTCATGAGCAGCAGATGAGGCAGCTGAAGCAACAGCATGAAGAGAGCATAGCCAGCGTTGAGTCTGACAAAGCAGAGCAGCTTGAGGAGCTACAAGATGAGCATGAAGAAGCTGTAGCCAGTACCAAGTCTGAACATGAAGTACAGCTTGAGGAACTACGTCAAGAGCATGAAGAGGATTCAGCCAGCATCGAGTCAGAGTATGAAGAGGAGCTTGAGTTGTTGCGTGCACAACATGAAGGAGAGCATGAGCAGCTGGGTGATCAGTACGCAGAGGAGCTTGAGGACTTACGTGAAGAGCATGAAGATGACCAGCGCAAGAGTATGGATGATCACAAACAGCAGCTTGCTGAACTGCGTGAAGAGCATGAGCTGAACATCCGCAATCTCAAACAACAGATCGCAGCACTGCCAATGAGTACTGAGAAGCATCAGCAGGAGCTGCAAGACTTGGAGTCTGAGCATGCACAGCAAGTCACAGAGCTACACAGCAAGCTGGAGACCGTGACTGCTCAGCAGCAAAGTGGTGCTGACAAGCTTGCAGTGCTCAATGCTGAGATGACCAGCATTCAAGAGCAGCAGGAGCGGCTGCAGCGTAACCTGTCTCAGGCCCAAAGCAATGTTGTTCACCTGAGGAGTGTGGTGGCTCAGAATGCTGAGCTGCACAGCAGCGAGGTGGGTAGCCTACGTGAACAGCTAGAGGAGGCTCTGGAGGAAGAAGACAGGTTGAGGGCTGAGGAGCAGCTGCTGCGCAAGCATGTGGAGGTGAGCACGGCAGATCATGATGACAAGGTGCTGGCCCTGCAAGACAAGTTTGCCACCATCCGGACTCAGCTTGTGTCAGAGGCTGTCCAGGTATGACCTTGTTCCCTGTGTGCCTGGTTTGTCTACAACACTGCACAACAGTTGACAAAAGGTTGCTGGGGCTTGGGGTCAGCTTGTGTCTTATACACGCAGCGTCTTAGTTGTGCACTACATGCATTGTGTTTGTGAGATGCTTGATTTGCAGGTCCTTCACCTATCTTTTGACAAACACAGCCAGACATTTGGTTTGCTATGCTGTACAGTAGTACCCTCACATAGCCTTCAGGGGTCTGCTTTGCCGAAGCAGTATTACAGCTCAGTGTGCACAGATGTGACAGTGCATTTGGTGGTGACTCATGCATTCATGACTGCACTGCCTCCTTGCCTGTGAGCAGCGTGTGCATCTTGTCTTGCAGAGCAGCTATCTTAGAACGCCTATGCACTGCAATGCTTACTTCAAAAATTACTCCATATGTTGCTATTCTACATGGGCTTTTGGATGATGCACACAGGTTGCAGAGGACCTGAAGCAGCAGCTGGCAAGCGCCAATCTGAAGGCAGAGCAGCTGCAAGAAGAGTTGACCAGTCAACAGAGGAGCAGTGAGACATCAGTGGAGGCGCTTGCCATTGAGCACAAGTGTACCAAGGACAACATGCAGGTATGTGCTCACACTGCACTTCTCCTCTATCAGACACACTAGAGGTGAAGCAGCTGCCTGGTTCTGCTTCTAGTATGTAAGGACACAAATGGTTGTTCACAATTGGCCACCAACAAAACAGGCTGTCACAGTGTTGGTCTGATCCATGACTGATCCTTGTGCCCTCAAGTTTCTCTCTGCTGTTCTGCATGCAGCACAGATACAACCAAAACTGCATGATTCTGTGCTTTTCCCCCTTATTCCTGAGAGTTGTTGATACTGGTTGATCTTCAAGCAGTGTTGCACAACAGCAGACCATTGCTTGATAGACAGCATTGCAAGCATGATGCATTACACTACACGATTGCCCATTGCTGCATCAGACTGAAGTTCTAGACAGGCTTCTCATTTACCCACAAATCAAGTATGTAATGCTGTGGACTTCCCTGTACGCCAGCAGCAGGTGCAAATGTGTCACATGTTGGCTCCTGCAGGCTGAAGTGGATAGGCTGACAGCAGAGCTCTCTGAGACAACAGCAGAAGCAGCACATACCAAGCTGCTCTACAATTCCTGTCAACAGCGGGTGGATGCAGCTCTGACAGACCTGCAACAAACGCAGCATGAGCTGCATCAAGCCCAGAAAGATTTAGAATGGATGTATGTCCACGAGACCAGGTGAGTAGTGCATGCACTGCGCAGGCTCGCTGTGTGTTGCCAACTTTTGCAGGATGGGCTGCTCTGCAGACTTCACGTGTGCACACAACCACAGATATCTGTCTCTGTGAAGGTGGACCCTGTCTTACTCGCTGCAAAGCTATGTACTTTGTGTCTGCCGGCCTGAAATGTTGTCCTGAGCCGTGTCACGTAATGTATTTGTCTAGCCTTTGGCAATATGGAAACGTATGCTCTTTGTCTAGCATATAAAACGCTCAGGAGGCATGTGCAGCTGCAAGAATATATTTGAGACAGTCTTGCAGCTCAACAACAACCCATGGACTTGTGTTGTATAGGGCTGGTGAGCTTGCCCAGACAGTCAAGTTTCTGGAGGACGAGATTCGGCAGGTGCAAGCAGAGTCCATAGCAGCGGAGAGGAAGCACAAATTGGTTCAAGCCCAAGCAGATGACAAGCTGAAGGCTCTTACCGATGAGAACAGCCTGCTCAAGAATAGGTGCATTGCTTTTGTAGTCTCTTAAGAGCTTGACATCAGCTACCATTCACTCAGTCCAACTTGCACTGACCTTGCAGGAGGGTGATGGTTATGTAGACTACTTTCTGAAACCTGACAGTATGTATCAGGTGATACATACTGTCAGGTTTCAGAAAGTAGTCTACATAACCATCACCAAGTTGGACTTGGTGAATGCAAATGTATCAAGATTTTGATACATACTGTCAGGTTTTACTGTTGTACCATGCCAATGCGAGCCGACTGTGTGAGCTGGTACTATGCTGCATGTACAGAACACTTTCCTGATTATTGTTTACGTTTGGGACATGCATTCTGCTGTACTCTACCTCAGCACAGCACATGCTTACAACATGAAGACATGCCCTTTCTTCACCAGCTGCCAGACTGACCTCCATCAGATAAAGCTGTTGCTTGATGAAAAAGGCTCACTACAGCAATGCTGCATGCTCAATCAGAGGCTACTTGGTAGAAAGTCTGTAGACTGTGACATCTGCTTCAAACAGCAGTTCTCCCTTGCAGGGTGAAGGAGACCCTACAGAGTCACATGGTGATGGCAGAGGAGTATGAGGCAGTGCAAGAGGAGCAGAAGTCAATGTATCACCAGATGGAAGAGCTCTTAGCACTGCAGGACGGAAATTTCTCCCCAAACAAGGTATGTTTTGATACATTGACATGAGTACTGGTGTGCATTTGAGTCACAGCAAAACATCAAGCTGATCCTTGCAGCGCACTACATGTTGAAATGTGCATTATACACAGTCATGTACAAAGTTGTCATCAAGCGCTGCTGCATGCAGTCCACAGGCCCATGCCACCTCATGAGTGTGCATCAGCACACACTCACTGACAGCATTTTTTTGATTGCTTGAGAACACTCGTGTTGCTGTTTAATCAACTGCCCTTTATGCTGATATGAGGGGGCATGATGCCATTTTATGCAGCATGTGTTGCCTGACTGTGCTCCAGCAAGCATTGCAATGGCCCTCAAATCAGGCGATGACAGAAATTAGTGTTTTGCTGAACCACATAGCATGGTCAGGATCTCCTGTACTTCAGCAAGCATTTGGGTTAGCTTTGCTGCCTCTGCAGACACTGCTGTGCACAACGCGCTTTCCTCTACGTTGCAGGTGCCTGCTCCTGCTATGGTCCAAGAAGAAGTAGAGGATGCCACACCAGCACATGCCTCAGAGCCCGCTGCTGCAACACTCACTTTAAATGCTGTGGAAGATGAAATGGCAGCAGCAGACGTGACATCACATGATGGCTCATTTGAGGTAGAAGTTCAGGTTGAGTCTTCCAGTGATGAGGAGGATTCAGCAAGTAGCGCAGTACAGGTGAATGTCCAGTCAGCCAGGGACGTGCCTAGCAAGGTGGAGGTTCACCTTGAAAGTGGTGATGATGAGGATGATGATAGTTTGGCAAGCGGTGCAGTGAACGTCGACATTCACCCAGCTGGGGTCAATGACAAGCCAAAGCAGGAAAGCATGACTGTGAACATTGCTAAGGCAAGCAGTGATGGAGATAAGCTCAGGAATGGTGGCAGGGACAGTGATGATGATGATGGTGATGGTATGATCCCAGTCAATGTGCATACAAGTCTGCTGGGCTGAGGGGGAACTTGACTTGTTTCATATGCCTTCATGTGTGTGGGTATGGTGCGCACAATGAAGTGCTGGGTGGGCTATCTGAAAGCCCTTTTGTCCAGGAGTCATGCATGGTAGCCACTTGGTACAAGGAGTGTTTCATCTGTGTACTTATATTGCTTTTCATGTAGAATATGTACTACTTTTCTTAGCTGATGTGGTGTTGGCTTGGCCACCAGCTGTCCTGTTTCTAACACGATTTGCCATAGCTGCTGCTGCTGACTCGTTTGCACTCTGCCTTGTATGCTGTACAACCTTTATCTCTTGCTGCCTGCTATATTCCCTGCCCACCTTGTACTCAAATTGGCAATTGTGTGAACATATGATTTGGGATGATGTGAAAGGCTTGTATGTACCCTGCGTTGTGTATGCCCATTGCTTTGTAGATTCCCGTGTACTGTAAATGTTCATCATCTTGTAATTATGCAATGTTGTACACAGCGAAAGATGCTTCATGCTTGACATTGTGCAAAGCATTCTCTCTTTGCAAACAACATGGCATGAGCTGCCTGAATACAGTCGTGGTACAAATTGCCGGCTTCATCGACATTGGGGCTGCCAATCAAGATTAGGCCGGGACAGATGCCCTAGGCAGTACCCTACAACTGCATGCCCATTGCTACTTGCAACTGCATGCCGATTGCAATCTGCTTCAGCTTTGTGCAGCAATTTGACAGATCAGCAACAGCGTAAAACGGTCCTGCCGACTGTTGACTGCCCACCATGCCGCCTCGACGGACTCGGCAGCTCAAGTCGCTGAAAGGACGGGTGCAAAGGCTTGTCACACGCTCAGAGTACGACAAGCTTCTAGCGAAGTCCAGCAAACGCCTTGTTGTGGTGCACTACCTCACGGTGCGTGTGTGGGCGGTAGCAGACATGCCAGCCATGCAAAGCCGTGCTGGGTCCCTCCCTCCGGCAGCTTCTTGACTTGATCAGTCACAAATCAAGCATATGTGCGTGCAGAGTACAAGCCCGGCTCAGCAGCTTCAAAACATTCGAGCTCATCTCAACAAAGTCTCCAAGCAGCGCGAGCTAAGCAATGTGCTCTTTGCTGAGGTGGACGTCAGTCAGCCTGGTTTTGAGGTATAGACTTGCTCACTTGCTACAGCAGTCTCCAGTCTGGGCTCCAATGATTGTGCAGCTCACATTGCCAGGCGGGTCGTGATGTTTTTGGCACTTTGACTTTAAGTTTGTGCTGTCACACGCAGGGCCTGGGAGCAGAACATGGCGTGACAACCCTACCTGCATTTCACTTGTGGAAGGATGGTGTGGCCGTGGAGGCAAGTTCACACCTCAGCATGGCTACAGCTACAAGCACTTGAGAAACCAGACATGTTGTCAATCGCCTTCAATGACTACAGCAGGGGTCATGCCATGCAGGTCTTGACTGGAATGAGTCTTGGCGCTGTGGCGCAAAAGTGCATTGAGCACGCAGGTACACTGAGGCCTGCATCTATATGGGCTGGAACTGACAGCTTTCATTGACTCATCGTTGATATAGTCAATGTGCAACAGATTGTTTTGCCATGTGTCTCCAGGCAAAAATTCAGCAGAGCCGCCCAGTCGTTGGAAGCGTGCTCTTGTTGCCACCCTAGTTTTTGGAGCAGTAGCAGCAGCAGGTGGGCCATCTTGAGTTTAGGCTGTTGGTGTATGTGATGCTTGTGACATTGATGCATGCAGGCACTGCACATCTTACAGCATGCCTGCTCTTCAATTTGCCATGCTGTCACTGCCAGTAGCTTTTCATGGCATCGGTAATGACTTGTTGCTAAGCTTACATTCACTGTGTTTTCATGTCTTACTGTCATGCATGAAGCACAGCTAAATCTTCTGGTTGGGTGTACACAAGCTGGTACGGACTTCGTGAATGCATATCAGAGAGTTGCTGATGCTGAGACTATGCATATGCAGGCTATTTTGGGTATCAGCATTCAAGGAGTGGCCAGAAATCCTCTGCAGCTCAGATAGAGGATCTGGATGCTAAAATCAAGGTGTGCCTGATATGCTTCTTGCTTTGGGCTGCTGTGATTGTCATGCTTGCTTTGTTTTTGGGACATGAGGTTGATAAATGGCCGGCGTAATTGATGTAGCAGCCTATGCACTTGGCAATCTAGCCAAAAACAACAGCATCTAGGAGAGGAACATGACCTTGCAAGCAGCAGTGCGCATGCAGACTGGCAGAGGCGTGCATCAGCATGCTTGTGTGTGCAGGAAGTGAAGACACGCTTAGCATATGTCACACGCCGAAAGCTGCACAAGGCAAAGCGTGAGCAACAAAAGAAGCTGAAAGCATTGGAGGAGCGGCGACAGGTATGTTGCCTGATTGTGCATGGCACTGCTTTGCAGCACAAAGTCAGATTGTCCATTTGTAAGGCACTATGCTGGAATACTATCGCTGTTGTACAGTCTCAGTGTTGTGGCAACAAGCATGACTGTCAACATGCACTTGCTGCATCTTCATATATCCTCACCTGCGTCAAGTTGGCTCCTGTCTAGCGCTGTGTCAAGCAGCCAAGGAGCTTTTGTTGAGTACGTCAGCTTGAAAGTTGCTCAAGTCTTTTTGGTTTTGCGTGCAGTCTCTTGTCCTGGGGCAAAAGCAGTCAAAAAGTATTTTGAAGCATCATGCTGACTCAGATGACAGTGATGATGACAGTGACTCTGAGTGATAACACAGCAACAAAGAACGAATGCTGTACAGCATGGTTTTGCCTTGCTGGAAACGAATCAGAGTGCTTAACACAGATCAGCACATGTTTGAGTTGGAATGCTCACAGGGTTTGCTTCTCTTCGCAAGCACCGTCAACATCTCAAAATGGGCTTTTTTCAAAGTAAGTCAGACACTTCTAAATTCAAATTGCCACTGCGGCAATGACACAACTATAGGCTGTACGGTATTGTCAATGTACGCCTTTCTGAAAGCACATCAAATAAGTCCTTGTTGCTGTGTTTGCTTACAAGTCAACAATATCCAACACAATTAGTCTGATCTGATGACTTGTACATCTTCAGCGCCTGGAGTGACTGAGCTACATAGTCAGCCACTGGCCTAGTGAGCTGATGCTCTCTTCGAGAACCTCTTTGCTGAAAGCACTTCCTTCGCCATACAGCAAGCTGGGAGAATCAGCTCTGTCGATCATACTGCCTGGATTGATCTTTGCAACTAAGGGGCGGCTGTGTGTGCTGAAATCCTCCAAGAAAGCATTGTCTATGCATGCTGAAGAGTCTGCACTGTTGGGTGTGTACCAAAATTCCTCAGTAGCTCCAGGGGGCGATGGCTGTGAACAGGAGCCGTGACAGTAGCGACGTGACAAGCTGTTGGGCGTGAAGTAGGGAGTGAGTCTGTCTGCAATGGTCGCCTGTATGCCAGCAGCTGGGGTTCCAGGGTCTGTTTGCAAACCATGCAGGCTTGCTGCGTCATGCATGTTGTCATTGCAGCTTGTTGCTGTGGCAGTTGCACTACCAGACATGATGGTGTTGTGGCTCAATTCAACATCAGGACTGATGTCATGTACTGCAGCTGCATCATTGCAGCCTGGATCATGAGCTCGGTGCTGGTGCAAACGCTGTTGACAGTCTGGTGCAACAGCACTTGCTTGCTGGGCACAATCTGTATCTTGGAGTGACACAGGGTTGTCTGTGGATGTTTGTGGAGCTGTATCATGTTGGCTGCCATGAGTGCCACTGACTGCCTGTGCAGCAGCCTCTGCAGCCCTCTGTCTGTTGTCCTTGCCAAACCTGTCTGCCGTGACGTTGTTGGAAGACTTTACAGGTGCATACGCTTGTCTGCTGGACTTCACAGCCAACTGAAGCTCTGACAGAGCTTCCTGCAAGTTCTCCATTGATGCAAGAGGTTGCCTGCCAAGACGCTGCTTTGAAAGGGAGGCATTGCCTGACACAGCGTGTCTTGACAAGTAGTCTGTGATTAGCTTGTCAGTGGTGGTAGGATCTGGGCGTCTGAACTGTGGTTTACTGGCCTGCAGCAGAAAGCAAACGTTGCTGGTAGCAGATATTGCCAGGTGTCAACCCTCAGCCGCTGCACGCCTCAAAGAAAGAACCGTTGAGTATGCATACCTGTGATGGCAGTGGAATACGGGATCCTTTGCTCCGGAGTGCTCGTGCTGCCTGATCCTGACTAGCTTCAGGATTTGGTTTAGGAATTCGTGAAGGTTGCAAGCTTTCAAACCGTCTCTGCACCGCCAAACACAACCTGAGTTCCACCAATGAGATGGGCCAGTGGCGTTGTACATTGAACTTGCCTTGCTACCGCTTGAGCTCATGTCAAGAGGTTAACAGGGCACAATTGTATGAATGATCACTGGTCCAGATCGCAGTGACTGTCCCAGATCACCATGCAGTGGTTATCTGCTACGGCGCGCCTTCGAAGTCACAGCACTGCTGCAACAGGTTTTTCATAGCAGCGAGTGACCAGAGCCATGCGGCAATGTGGTGAGCTCTAACACAACAACGCTGTGCGTTTACGAATGTCCTGCAGACTCACTGCAGTCTCACTGCAGCACGTGATACGTGTCACTGATGCTCTGAGCAGACTGAGCTGACAGAAACCCAAAGCTCATGCATTATCTGGCAACGGGCGGACGATAACAATGGGCAGAACGCCAAAGCGAGCATGCAAGGATTGGCATCTTCAGCAGGTTGTACAAATGTGCCAGGGTTGTCAGTAAAAAAAGAATGGCATTGGCAGTTGCAAGTGTACATCTCCAAACATTGAACAGTGCATCGAGGCTGTGCTCCACGGCCTCATCAGCCAATCAACTACAGCCAATGATCGGTTGTGTAGGCACCCAGGCATAAGTATAAGTCGTCATACTGTCAATGGGCGGAACCATAGCGCTGACACTGAGCAGCGCTGACACAAGTAAAAGTACTACATTATACCTAATATTCAAGCAAAACTTGCCATACCTCGTTGGTGCAGCCGATGATATTAAAGCAAACATATGCGTATGCAGAATGGAGCATGCACCTTTGCACTCATAGCACTTGTTGCAACAAATTGACCAAGCAGGTCTGGCAGGAGCAAAGAATAAAGCCTTCTGAGGACCCAATGCAAACGCATGTGCCCTGCCATATGGCCTTGGAGTTACTTCTGACAGGGTCCATTAGGTTCTTGACCTCTGCAAGTCAGTGTGCATGTGCGACACCACACTGTAAAATAGCATCTCTGAGACAGGTGCAAGCTGAGGGCTAACAGCTCCTGGGACCATTCATGCCAAAAGCATCAAATCAGCCTGACATTGTAGCCTGGTGGAAATTTGAATGGTGTCATGAGTATAAGAGTGACCACTATTGGAGACAAGAAAGGCCTGTCATACAGTATCCACGCCAGAAACAGAGGAAGGATTGCGCCCCAGAAGATGCTGACTGGTGTGATTGCTTCCCAGAAGGCGGTTAACAAGGACACTGCAGGCAAGCAACAGTGAGTTCAACTGTGCATACTCATGTTTGAATTGAAGCAGTATGCATGACAGTATACCAGGCAAAAGAGGATGCTGCATTGGAGTACACTCAGCATACTGCAAATAGCAGATCATCAACACATGTCAAGTAGCAATGCAGAGCAGCACGCCTTTCTGGTTTCAGACTTTCTCAAGAGTGCTTCAAGCATGGCCAACAGTAACACTACGAAGTAATGAGCATGTGCCATGCACAGAGGAGACTTACTGCCTAGGAAGTGTCCAATGCTAACCCATAGACTCCTTTCTGCCTCTGTACGCCTTTTCCACTCCCATTGCCTTTTGACTTCCTCACCACCAAAGTCTGCATACCTGAATGCATGAGTTGAGCTGTCAAGCTCAGCTCATGCCTGATATAGGCAATGATGCACATGAACAGTTCAACAGAGCTGGGCGCAGTGTACTGCAGACTTGCCATATACATGCTTTGTTTTTTAGTCTAGTCCTGGAGTAATGTTAATAGCTGAATATGCAGGGCAATCTAATGCAGACATGACTGCATGGACTGACGGAGGATGCATCTGCTTAAATGGCATCACAAAACCAATAGGCGCCGACCTTTCAATCTGTGCGTCCCACCACTTTCCTATGGCCTTGAAAAGATTGTATACTGGTGCAAGCTTTTGGTCTGCAATGTGCATGGCATTTACTAATGCTTGCACAGGCGGAAGGGACCTGCATATTTGATGTCATAAATCTGTTACATCCGAGGCCAAGAGCAACACTATTCATGATTAAAGTAAGAAGGCAACAATATTAGGCTTACCGTATAGCATCTTTTGCTTTGGCTGTCTGCTCATCAGCTGCTGTCTTAAAGGATCGCCATCTTTGGTTGAAACTTAGCGGTCGACTTTGTGAAGCACAGATATGCAGGCTAGCACGCTTGTTGTGACTTCCTGAAACAGCGCAGCGTGTGTGACAGCTGGTAGCAGCAACAGTCTAATCGGGTTCTGTATGCAAGCCAAAGGCTCTCAGCCATACCTGTGGCTACTGCATTACTGCTGGCAAGCTCTTCGTAGCCCCTGCACCGCCTGATTATCCTGACTCGTCTAGCAAACCCACTGTGGGAGGCCACAACCGGATTGGCTGAAACTGCGTGACTCGTTGACCGCATGCATTGAACGTTGTTGCAGATCATTCCCCTCCTGTGCGCCCTCCGCAGCAGGCAGTGCTATACAGCCCTTGAGCGTTCAAGCCGGCATGCACCAGTGGAAAATCTTGTCCGGCGGAACTGTTCGTCGGCGGCAAAAAACCAGTTGGACCCGCAACTCTAGCAATTGAGCATGTGAGCAACCGCCGGGCACTTAATGCTTGTGTAAATCGCTGAGATGGTCACCCAGCACTGTCAACGTCCCTACTGTACATGTAAGAAACGTAACAGTACTAGATTTACAGTCAATCTTACGCCGTATCACAGTTTGAGGCTTGCTGCAGCTCTTGTTGCAGACCCTGTCGCTGTCCAAGTGTGCTGACGGTGGTCGTATGCAGCATCCAGTAGCCGCAAACATGCAGACAATGCAGTGCAACTGCCGGAGTCTGGCAGCAAGGTAAATGTGAGCGGCTTTATGGCTTGTTTTTGCAGGCTTTGCTGAAAATCATATCTTTGTCTATAGGCCTTCTGCTTTTGCCGTCGCCAGGAAAGCTCCTTTGTTGGGACAACGGGCGCATACTTCAGGTTTGCCTGTGGCAGTACGCAAGTGCACATTTGTCTTCCATGAAAAAAAGAGGTTGGTTTGAGCGTCAAGTATCTTTTACAGGACTAGCCTCCCTTCGCTCTGCTGATTCGAAACGATGTCGAAGAGCTCTCACGCCTGCCGCTATCTTGCCTGGCGGCCCAGAGCAGCAATTGGCAGCGGAACTCATCACCAGGTAGTCAGTCAGTAAAGGCAGGACTGTGTGATCACACGTGTGTCTCAGGTGTCAAGGTTGCAATCGTTTTCACGCTCTCCTCTCTCTGCAGGTTCCCAGCTCACTTGGAGCAGGCCTCGACTCCACTGGCCTCTGCTCTGTACACATTAGCTGAATCAGGGGCAATAGACCCAGCTGTTGTCACTGACACAGTTTCAGCCAAGAATGGCGGCTTCTTCGGGCCTTTAGCTTCATTGTTTGAGACCTTTCTGAAGGTAAGATGGCTCTGCATGCAAGAACCATCAAGTCCAGGTTGTCCAGTTGTCTAGGCATGCAACCAGCAAGTCAATACACCTCCAGAATTTTTAAGTCTCTGCCCCGTCTATCACAAGCCTCTCAACATTCACGACTGCAATGCAGATACTGGATCAAGGGATTTCAGGCGCTGGTATTCCCTATTCATATGGATTTGCCATCATTTTGCTGACGGTTCTAGTCAAACTGGCCACTTACCCTCTGTCCAAGCAACAGGTGATTCTCACTTGCTCAGCAACTCTGTGCCAAGTGTGGTCGTGACAGTGCAGTAGCTGTTGTGCACATGCTGATGCCATCCTCTTTGCATCATAGGCTGGTAAGCACTGTGCATCCTTGTGCATCTTCACAACACATGAAGTGTCAGGCTGACTGCTGTTCTGCACTCCTAGGTGGAGTCAACAGTTGCCATGCAAAATATTGCGCCCAAGGTCAAGGCCATTCAGGAACAGTACAAAGGGCGTGATCAGCAGGAAATGCAGATCAAGGTTGGCGAGCTGTACAAACAGGCTGGTATCAATCCTTTGGCAGGGTGCCTACCCACTCTGGCCACCTTGCCTGTCTGGATTGGTCTGTACAGGTATGCATGCTGTCCTGTTCTGTAGCAGACAACAACAAGTGCACATGATCAAGCTGGGAGACATGCTATTTTTGCAATTGATTCTCATTCAGATCCTGACAGTCCTCTCATCATACTGGCTTTGTTGGCAACTTCAGAATCAATCAACCCATTTAGATGCCGCATTGTCTTGTCAAGAGCAATGTCAGCGCACTTGGTCTCAGCGTGACAGACAGCTGGTGTCACAGAAAGTGCCACATGGCATTGCCTGCCTCAACTTTTTCATGTCCGTGAGCATGCTGACGCTGGGGAGAAAGTCCAACATTTTCTGTGCAGAGCGCTATCAAATGTGGCAGATGAGGGCTTGTTGAAGGAGGGCTGGTTCTGGATTCCGTCCCTGGCTGGTCCTTCCACTCTAGCATCCCGAGCATCCGTAAGCTCACCATCCATGCAGAGTTTCATGAGCCTTGCAAAGTTGTATACATGTATATATTGTCCTAAGCGAGATTGGCATGATGACATGGGAACCAGAGCAGAGTTGGCTCTCTGTGCAGTGACTGTGCCATGTAGACTGTGAGAGCTTGGGGCAAGACCGTTATAGGGCATGTCTTATGTTCAAATTGTGATGCATAGGGTGGAGGCTTCTCCTGGCTATTTCCCTTCCAAAATGGGGCACCTCCCATTGGATGGCATGATGCCATCTGCTACCTGGTGCTGCCTGTGGCCCTGGTGGTCTCTCAGTTTGCCACTCAGAAGATCTTGCAGCCACCTGCACAGGACGAGTCGGCCCAGCAAAGCAATGCCATCCTCAAATTCCTGCCTCTCATGATTGGTGAGGCTGCTGTTCTGCAGTCACTTGTGGCGTGTCTCTGCCCTCAGATGCCTGCTACTGGAGAGCATCTGAGGGCAGAGACACGCCAGAGCATCAGACCTTTTCCTCCAATATCAATGTATCAGTATATAGACAAGCATGATGCCTGGTTCTGTACAGCGTCCTGTGTATGTTTGTTGAGCAAAACACCACCTGTGAACATTCCTGGTTCTTACCACATCCATTTGTCACAGTGTGTATAGCCAGAGCTATACACAGTACCAGTATCTGATGGTTCAAGGTGTAATGCACTGACCATGTGCAGCATGCCTTGCTCTCTGCAAACATTGACCTCTGATTGTGGCCTTGTATTGATTCTTGCAGGATACTTCTCACTCAATGTGCCATCTGGCTTGACGCTATACTGGTTCACCAACAACCTTTTGACCACAGGCCAGCAGGTATGCAACTTTGCTTGCCCAGGTGGCTTTGCTGCTGCATGTTCTGTCTGATTACACGTTGTACAGTTTGTGGTGCCTGTTTAGTTGTGTCATCCTCGTGTGCAGGCCTCACGGTGTTTGACACTGTGCAGTGCCTCTATGACTGCGTGCACCGTATGCAGAACCTCATGCATCCAACTATGGGCAATTGCCTGCTATTCTTGCTATGGCAATGCACTGACTTCTTGTCCAGCCTGCTCTCAGTTATTTACTGGCATCCATCAATTCCTCTGGGCTGGCCTACTCGCAATTGTCACATTTGTAAGCCCTTGCCAGGTCTTCTTCTGACACAACATGCCATGCAGGTGCTGTTGAAGCGCAACACCAAGCCTCCTGAGCTGCCAACCAGCGGCACAGTACGCAAGGTTAAGGCAGAAGATCTGGCGCCCAAAGTGAACAAAGGTAATGGTTGACCCTTCATCACAGTTGTTGGCAATGTGGCTAATATGCCAGGCAGTGCATCTGCTGCCTCCATGTGGCAGTGAAGGCTCTTGTGCTGCCTCTTGTCTGCCTAAGCTTACACAAATGTAGAATATGCAGCAGGGATCTCTGCAGGTCTTTGAGAATCTTACTGACTAGTTTGACTTGGCTCCATCCTATGATGCTACAATGTTTGCACGCTGGTGAACTGACAGCATGGCTCTTAGCTTGCAAGAACAGTGAATCAACTTTGTTCAGTCCTTGATTGCATGTAGTGTGAACAAATATGTTTTCACACACCTGTCACCTGCGTCTGCACTTCATTGCATTGCTTTTGGAAGTTGAGTGCTCGTGATGAACTCAGGCATGAAGTAAAGCATGTGATGAGCGCATTAGACGCTGTCCTGTGCCACATCTGGACAACTGCCAGCATGGCATGCAGCAGCAGTTGCTGGCGTGATAAAACATCATGCTGGTAGATTTCTCATTGCAATTGACATTACCTTTATAATATTTTCTTATTGAACATGCAGGGCAAGAGACAAACGCCAGGAGGTCTGCCAGCAAGGCAGAGGAGGCACCCACCCAGATGTCTGCCACTCAGGAGAGCAACCCCCGAGGGAAGAAGGGCTCCAAGTTTGCCCAGATAAGGGCGCAGGAAGCTGCACGAAAGGCAGCCAGGACAGTAGCCTCTGGCATGGCACAAGCTGCAGGTCAGGTCCTGCTTCATGTGCAAAAGCTTGTACGGCACTCTCTTTGTGCCATGCATCTCAGGATGCTCAGGCTGTCTCCAAAGCCTGCCTGCGGTGATTGTTGTCTAGATACTGTTGGTGCAGTCTATTGTTTGTGTCATGCTGTGTGCAAGCACCATAACAGGAAGTTGTCAGAAATGTGTTTGCTGGACTGCTTGACAGGAAGCTGTCACAGGTGTGCTTGACAGATGTGGCTGACAGGGACTGTATGTGTACAGGTGCTGAGCCTGACTCAGCTGCTGAGGGTGTGGACACAGCGGTTGGTGAGGCCACTCAATTTGCAAAAAGTGGCAGCACCACCAAAACTCAGAGCAAAAACAACGACCCCAAGGTATGCGGCAACTCCGCTATGGTGTATGAACTGTGCTGCTCCCAAATTGTGTTCCAAACCTGTGTTTGCAACTGGCTAAGCATTCTGGTGTTCCAGAACCGCTATGTGTGACTACTGTTTGCTATGGAATGCGTTGCCATAATCCATTTGCTGACTGCATCTTGTGTCCATCCCCAGGTCCCAGATGCACCACCTTCAAAAGACAATGGCAGAAACGGATCTGGCAAGAACAAGAATGACCATTGACATTAAGGCCACATTCTGACAATTACACGGTAACATATTGTGGCGTGGCGAAAGGATAGAGTAATATGTCTTAGGACCTGTGACAAGTGCCCAATCATGGTGCAAAGTCAGTGCACGTTCTACAGGAGCCCCTGCATGTGTAATGAGTGTGCCCTGATCTTGTTTTTGGTTGTTGGTGGCAATGTGCAGTGTAGTGGTGCGGGCATTCTGTAAACTCATGGCTTATTTATTCTACTTTGCCCTTATGTTGCGAGAGCGATGAGTCTGATGCTCGATGCACCATGTAGCGCAACGACCTAAACACATGTATCTAAAGTACTCAATCAATGTTACATTTAGGTTCTCACAGTGCGACAAACCACTTTGAAAGCGTCTGTTCGCAGCA
>JAABUP010003250.1_pt1 | contig 29028 bp, 37 predicted proteins | sample 5559201 | NCBI WGS metagenome assembly JAABUP01 (sample SAMN10711887, study PRJNA513373) | rock metagenome | isolation source: Antarctica rocks | place: Antarctica | reverse complement strand
GTCACCGCCAGAGCAAAAACAGTGCTTGGCGAGTTGAAGGAGCAGGACAAATCGGTGACTACAATATGTGGATATGATACACGGATTAGCTGGTCAGACGATGAATTCAATGAATGGCGCACATCATTAGAGGGGAAATCTGCGCTAGAGAAAGGCGGCGTATTGAGCCCACCTACACCGAAAGAGAAATCAGAGAAACTGGAAAACGGTGAAGGAAATGAGAACACAGCTCCAGAACACGTAGCAAATGGTGAAGACGAAGAAGGGATCGGCAAGGGTGTCTGCAAAAAGAAGAGGTGTGAGAGACACAAAGCATGGCTGAAATTAATGCAGCAAGAGATATTGTTCGAAACACATCAGGCCAGACAGGCCATGAAGAAGCTGGAGACAGAAGAAAAGGGCGTCAAGGATCGAGCAATGGTTAGGCACTTAGAGGTAGATGAGACGTGATGGAATCACCTGAAAAATAGAGCACCCAGCGGTATAAATGCTACCGAATCTGGCACCCTCGTCAGCTCAAGCACGAGAAAAACGTCGAAGCTTTAGGCTTTGCCCTTCACATAGCATCTGACAGCAGACTTAGGCTTATCGCTGAAGCATGAGAGTACTATCACTGCACCAGGTTCTCAAATCTCTCCTTTTTCATTTAGCATATGCAAGTTTATCGGGATTCCTTGGCACCCTTTTCTGCACTCAGCCCCACCCCGCGACCGCATTCTAGAAAGTTCTAACATTTTTTAAAAAAAGAACCACTAAAATCATATTACCAGTGTACTTGTCTAAGAAAAAATCTTTATTAGGCCTTAACAAAAAAGTGCAAATTACAGCTTAGGCTCCTCGGAGTATATTTTATATAGCATGTTACCCTTTATCTTATATTTTGATCGTGCTATTAGGGGTTTTCGTAAAAGTTACTTACTTTTATAATCTTCTTTTCGGATTTTTTTTCTAAAACGCGGTCGCGGGGTGGGGCTGAGTGCAGAAAAGGGTGCCAAGGAATCCCGATAAACTTGCATATGCTAAATGCAGTGCTAAGCTTCCAAACACCAGCGGGCGGATCTATTTCGAGAAACTGCAGGATGACGTTTGCTAGGGCTGAAACGAACGCGAATCTGTTTGTTTCACAAAGGACCGTTGCTCAAATTTTTCAAGCATCACCCCTCCAAGATCTCTATCTCGACTTTTCTAAACCAAGCATCAAGATTTCCGATTGCGCTGCGTATCGACTACGGAGATTTATTTCTTGAATTTTGGACCTCCAGATCTGCTCAATCTCCCCGACCGTCAGCTGCCTGGTCAACTTTGCAACGTTTCCGGTCTGCAGAGCTCTTGGGCCCCGTAACCAACGCAATGAGTGACGAGGTAAGCGCGCTATTTTTTGCGACCATTTTGACTGCTCTCAAAAGATGCCACCGACCGTCTGTTGCCTCAGACTAACCCCCCCGTCCAGGGCGCCTCCCCCCGCGAACTCCTCCTCGAAGCCTGCCGCCGCAACAACACCTCCCTCCTCCACGAAGTCCTCACAACCATCTCCTCCCCCGAAAAAATCGCCCACCTCCTCAACACCGCCACCGACGGCATTGGCAACTATTGCCTGCACATCGCGGCTGCTTACGGCAGCTACGACGTGCTGGATACGTTGTTGGATCAGGAGGGGGTGGAGGTCGATCCGGTGGATCGGCTGGAGAGGGATACGCCGTTGCATAAGAGTGTGAGGTTTGTGAATGGGTTGGCGAAGGTGGAGTGGGGGGCTGGGAAGGAGGTTGTGGAGTTGTTGGTGGATGCGGGGGCGGATGTGAGGTTAGTTTTGTTGCGATGGTGGTTTCTTTGGCGGTTGAGAAGTAAGTTGTGCTGATGGTGAGGGACTTTTAGGATACGGAATAAAGCGAAACTCAAGGCTTTTGAGTTAGTCGATCCGAGGAATACGGAGTTGAGGAGTATACTGCAGAAAGCGGAGTTTGCCAATATGGCGGGCGCTGATGCGGTGAATGGTGAGGATGATGAGGGGCCGACTGGGAGCGCCAGCGATAGCGAGTGATGGGTTTTGGGCTGTTTGCGACGCATGAGTGATATGAGTATTGGGGAGGTTGGAGAGAAGATGCATAGCCTGGCGTTTGGAAATACTGCATTTGAGCATTGGGATGAAGCGATTGGAAGAGGGCATTGTACACTAATTGACATCGAGCAGTAACGTCTAATCCGTTCTAATATCCCCGACTTTGTTCAGTCACCATCCTCCGCGTACTTGCGCGGCGGGCCATTCGTGGCGAAGCACTTCTCAGTCCAGTCTTGGCCGGCTCGGTCCTTCTGCTACCCTTTAACAATGCACGGCGGCATGTCGTCTTGGAAACCTGCGGAGGTTGAAAGCTATGGTATCTGGGAATATCCACCTAATCGCCATGCCGGAAACTGGAGATCGAAACCTCTTGTCGCATGTGTAATATAACGATTGAAGCCAGGCTTCGCGTTCAATTCTCCTTCCATCTTTGGGCGCATGTGGTACACTGCGAGCATCAGTCCCAATTCCTCATCCATGGTTGGAAATCACGAGGTACCTTATAAAACGTAGTCATAGGCTCATCCGCACTCCGAATCTGCACCTGATAGAAAAAAGCCGATCCACCATCACACCCTTCACGTGGACATTGCGCTACACCACAACCCTCATCAGCGATCTTCCTCAAACCACCCTACTCCCCCCCCACATCTCCAAGCCCTCAAACATACCATCAGCCTTATCAACATTCGCCCACGCATCTTTCCCCCCCATCACATCCTCCACTTCTTTCCTCTTCATCTCTTTCCGCTCGAAATAGGCGCGGTCGATGAGGAATTGGTAGGGGCAGGTGCGGCATTCGAGGCGGTTTTGCCCGGTGGGGTTGTCGGGGGTGAAGGCGCCGCGGGAGACGGTCAGGGTGTTGGCGCAGCAGGGACAGACTGGGGATGGTGTCAGTAAGAGAGGTGGGAGAGGGAGGGAGGGGGTGGGGTACAGAGGAGCATGTTGGCTGTTTGGTGCGATGGAGGGTGGTAGGTTGAGCTGGAGCTCCGCGGATCATGTGTTGAAGTTTAGGGCGCTAAGCCTATCTAAGGTATTTCAAGAGTCTGGCTGTCGAAAGTTTCGTTAATCCGTATCTAGTTTAAGATTATGAATCCCGCAATCCGTATTATTTATGATCTCAAACCAGATACGGATTAACAAAACTTTCGACAGCCAGACTCTTGAAATACCTTAGATAGGCTTAGCGTACTTGACTAGCTCCCGAGCCCACTAAATTGGGGGTCGATGTGGTGTAGTTTTGAGCAGTCTCTGCAATATTTACTCTAGTGCCTTACCATCTTTCGTATCCACTCATTACGGTGGCCAACCTTCTAGCATGTGTCCTGCCTTAGGGGGTCCAACCTCAAGGCTTTCTACTACCTAGGAGGACATGGTAAGCGTCCCGCAGAGCCTACATATTACCATCTTTTTAACGGCATTGTGCTCAGACCCACCAGTGTGCTAGAGTTCTCTGATTCAAGTGCCTAGGACTTCAGGCAATCCCTTGAAAATTACAACCTATCAGCATAGTGGATAGTTTAGCCACTTGCAGAAAAGTATTGGCCTCCACGAAGGGAGAATTAGCCTTGCTATGAATTCCGAAACAATGAACTCTTTGGGCACGTTGGAATGAGCGCGATCCGGACCCCATTGCGACTCTCAGTCAACATTCTTGTAATTTCTATGTATTCTTGCACTGGATCTCTATTTTCTATCCTTTCGAATTCTTGCACCAATCGTACGAGCACGTACGACGCTTGGATCAGTACTTGGTGTTGAGCTGGACACACGCGTGGGCCACGGAAGAATGGCACGAATTTGGACTTCAGCTGCCGATCGACCCAGCGCTCAGGTTTGAAATCGTTGACATCCTCTTCCCAAATATCCTCGTCGTGATGGAGAGACCAGACATTCAGGGCGATCATGGAGTCCTTTTTCAATAGAATCGGGGACTGGCCATGGGGGCCACCACCTACAGGAAGTACTGTGTCCCGTAGTGCGGAGCGGAATATGCGCCCAGCTAGGCCCTGGAGACGAATGACCTCCAAAAGATCGTGTTTGAAATGGACGAGTGATTGAATCACGCTGTAGGTCAGAGGCTGCGAGCCAATTGCAAGTACGGAATTGCGAAGATCCGTCCAGACATTGGGTTTCCTGGCCAGCAGGAACATTGCGTTTCCAAGAAGGATCGAGGTGGTGTCACGAGCTGCTAAGAAGACGTTGAGGATTTGATGGCGGAGCTGCTGAGGGTCACGAATCGCCAAAGCCATCTCATTGAGGAGCAGAAGACGTTCTGGTATTTTCGATTCTGGGGCTTCTTTGTGATCCTCAGGATTATTCCTATCCTGTGCAGTCTCTTTGAGCGCTTGATCGACTTGGCTATCAATGAATGCATGGACTTTTGAATAGAATTTCTTCCACTTTCGATCGTACGCGTAAAGAAACTGCATTCGTCCAGCCCTCCTTCGACACCCAATCCCTGCGAGGGACTCGTTGAAAGCTTCAATAAATCCAATGGAGTCAAATCGAGTATCCGGTAACATTGCGCCCACTGTGTACCCAAATATGGAATCAGTCGATACGTCGAGAAAGCAGCGCCATGTGTCACGATCTCAAATGGATCAACAAGGATGAGCCAGAGACTTCAAAACTGATCTTTGGATCGACGACTGCACATCGATCGTCTTCCCATTCCATGGCAGCAGCAGTAGCGAACTAGCGGCAAAGGTGGACAGCATGATGAGCCCTCGATTTCTGATCGGCGGAAATCGACATTAATCAGCTAGCGGGACGACGTTCAGGCAATACCCTCTTGGGAGGAAAAGCCATCTCCAAGGGCTAGATCAGAAGCTGCATTTGATCAAGCGACCATCTGCCAATCCTGAAACGAAGTCGTAGCAACTTGCTGTATGTCTTCCGGCTCCATCTTGTTGATCATTTCCATTTCAATGAGAAGCTCCTCGAACGTCTGGCCATACAGTCTAGAAAGGAAGTCGTTTAGCTTCTGACATTCTCCATCATGTGCAGCTTGCGAAAATACGTTCCGGTCTATTATGGAACCACGAGTCAAGACCTGCCCGAAACAACGAGCATGTTGCGTACTAGCCTCGGCTCTCCCAGAGTATTAGCACCCTTCAAACCATCATTCGTCGGCACTAATGCATACCTCAACATCTCAAAGCAGAATCAAGAGAGTCTACGAACACGGCTTCAAGTTTGCGACCTCTTAAGGCCGCTCTCGTAGTCACAGATGACACGTACTAATCACCATTGTCCTGCGTTTAATGGATTTCTTTATCTACTCTCGATGTACATTAAGAAGGACCCCGTACGCAATGTCCTCTGTCGCTTTGGCTATGTACCAGGTGCAAGTACGACAGCCCACAACATCTTTGAAAAGCTGAGAGCTATGCAAAGATCTACTCCCCCAAGACGTTCATCATCACCTCGAGACACCAAGGCGCAAAGCTAAACAGTGATAACGCATCAGTAAATGGTAGCGAAGGACCTAACAGACACACAAGGAATAGGAGACTCTTGCCTCCCTTACTCAGTCAGTGGGTTGTCATTGACCTTCGAGATCCTTCCCAGGGTCTCCCGGACCTTGTCGAGGTGCATTTGCTACATCTAGGTCAGCCGACTCCGAATTTCGAAGCTTTAAAGGGAGTCCTTGTACAAGAGGAGAGAGACCTCTGTCGTTTGGCTTTACAGATCTTCCAAATAGCCACGACAGCCACCAAAGATGACGGGAGGCCGAAGGTGACGCTAATAATACCGATGATAGCTGCCGCTGAGAGGACCATGATGCTGAGTAAAGAGGAATTAACATCCTCTCTGAGCAAGAAAGACTGGGATGGAGTTGATTCTATGAGAATTGGACGTGAGTAAGAAGTTTGGGTGCGGGCAGGATTAAAGAGGAAACCAGCTTTGGGACAGGAATCACCGCCCTTTTATGGAACGAGGTTCCGAAATTCTGGACATCGAAAATCCTGGCGCAGGGAGATCCCTAGAATAATTGGCGAATTCTGCATCGAGGATTTCCAGAAAGGCTCTCTTAGCGAAGGAGGAAGAGACGAGGCTGCGATCACGCAGCCGAACTAGCAGCCATGGTGAGACTGGTCAATCAGTGCTGAGCAGTGGAGTATCAGCACATCGAATCAGGGGCCGAGTCTGGAAGACAATTCGCGCCAAGTCTTCGATAATCCAAAACCGCGGGAAGTAAGCGAGCGGTCTGTTTCCTGTATCGTGACACTCCTTGATCTTTGTTTTCGCATTACTCTCCTATTTTTCTTTTCTCTGTGGATTTGAAGTTTTTCTTCAAGTCCTCTGAACATTTTCATCAGTATGCCTCCAGCAGCGAATATACTTCAGACTACTTGGGAACTACACAAAAACGACCTATTCACTTTCTTTATCACGGACAACTTGACTTTTGAAGAAGTCATTCATCGCGCAAAGAAGGATTTGAGATTTTTTGCCAGGTTTGTCTCTCACTCCCATGTATCTGATCATCAATGACTTACGGGCCTCTCAGCAAGCCACAATTGATAACACAATTCAAAAGATGGGGCTTCAGGAAGAACATAGCGGGCGAGGAGTGGAAATTAATCGGTATAAAGATACAGCAACGAAAGAGAGAGGGGAAAGAAAGCGAAGTAGTATTCAATGGTAAAATTATCAACCCAAAAACAGTGCGCAAAGAACTTAGAAGATACGCCCCTGCTATTGGAGATCCTCTTGATTCAGGTATAGAGTCAAGCACTCACTGAATGAAGTTTCACTTACATCCATCAAAGTCCCAAGCTTTGAAGGGCCCTCTGTCATTACCATCCGGACGCCGCTTGCAGAGGCTGTGCCGGCTGTTGTGTTCCAGCATACACCTGTGATGAAATTCGAAAGGCTAAGCGCTGAGGACCCATCTGATATTGTCATTCGGAGGCCGCATGCACTCCCTATGCCGGCTGATGCATACCTCTATACACCTCCAACGCCATCCCCGCACCAAATCTTGCAAGAGCAATTGGACATCACCGTCCCGGTGCTGACCAAAAAAGACTTGCCACGTGTTGTATATTTGTATGTACCCTTGAGAGCCTCTCAATCTCGAATCAGGTCTCACAGTGAGCTAACTGGGGCTTGGATACTGAGTTGAAGGGCGCTGACGTACCCCAGTCAATTATATCCGCTAGTCTAGCCTAAAAGGTAATGTTCATCGAATTTTCCATGCTTGGTTTAAGCTAATGGTAGCATGAAGCCAACGATTACCAGCAATGGAGCGCCATCACAGGACCGCAGAACTCTAAAGGTGCTCCCGTACCTCGACCATGAATGTAATACTCCCCTTGGTTGCCGGAGCAGTAGGCTTGATTGAAATTGCTAACAGATGCTTTGATAGACATGAACAAGAATAGAATTTGTAAAGCACTCACAGCGCTTGCAATTTACGTCAAGCCTCGCATGGAAACCGAGCCTGCCCTCAGCCAAGGACACTTCTCATATGGGCTAGAGGATACCCTGTTTCAAGAGATGCATATCGACTATCCGTCAAGCGTATCTAAGATGGGGGCGATGTTTCACTTGATTAGTTTCGCAGCGCATCTGATGTCGAACAATCTGCTTGATGCTTTGCAGATCGATAAGCTCGTGCAATGTATACATGAGTCAGGCACAAAATGGGTTCTTGACAATATCATAGACATTACTAAATACACGGGAGAGCTTATTGCGTCAATTGTGCTGACAAACGTGGCAAGGCTAGGGCTCATTGAGACCATTCGTAACCTGATTGCAAAGGGAATCGATGTTAATGCTGCTAGCGGTCATTACCATCGAACCATGGCACTTATAGAGGCTGTGAAACATCGTCATCCCGCCATTGTTCGATTGCTCTTGCAGCAAGGGTGGGCTGTGTTAAGACCTTGGGAAGGAAGCGAGGACGCACTTCCACGTAACGCTTTCGAAGGATTTGTCGAAAGCAATATGGATGAGTTACTGATGGAATATGGTGCAGATCTTAATGCTCGACGTCAGGGCTGTCGAAGCCTCCTTGTATCGGCAATCTACAACCGTGATCTTGCTACAGCACACATTTTGTTGCATGCCGGGGCGAGTGTCGAAGGTGACCCGTCGACAAGTGCTCTTCGAGCATCAGCAGAAATGTCAAATACCGAGATGGTGAAATACATCATTGCCGCAGGAGACGGGGTAGGCGACGATAAGAAATTTGACATATGGCATAGAAGCGACTAGAACAAATCACTTTCAACGCCAATCCAGATCGCCTCGAAGGTCAATAATGCCGAGCTTGTACAGATCTTTTGGAGTCAAAGCGCCGATCCCAATTTACGTATTCGGGAGTCGGTCTTCGAAGAACATGCTGCTGACGTGGATCGAGTGTTCCTCCCAGTTGGCGAATGCGAAGCGCTGACCACTTTAGATGCCGCGGTACGCCACTGAAACCAAAGATTGGTGCGAATGTTTTTGAACGCCCACGCCAATGTCAAAAATCAAGCATTTTCAGAGCCAGCTTTACAGGTCGCAGCGGCTTGCGACTTGAAAACAGTCAAATTCTACTCCAGCACGGGGCTGATGTCAATGCACCCACTATTAATCTACACGGATCAACCAGAGCCCTTCAGGCGGCGGCAGGAACAGGAAGCCTTGAACTCGTGAAATATTGATTGGCAGCGAATGCAGATCTGAACGCAGCTGCTGGTAAATACGGAGGCCGAACAGCACTCCAGATGGCCGTAGAAACAGGCCGTCTGGAAATCACTACATTTCTTATTGAGGCTGCTGCTAACCTTGATGCGGAGGCAAGTTTCGTAGGTGGAGTGACTTGCCTTCGAGCAGCTGTGAAGCAAGGTCATACCCAAATGGCCCATTACCTTATGCATATCAGTGCCGATGTCAACAGCCCTGCAGCAATACAATCGGGGGGTCTACAGCTCTTCAAGCCGTCTTGAACCTCTTCTTGCGACGTCCGAACACCCAAAAGGCCAGATCGGGAGACACAGAACTGTCGAGGGATATCATCTTGAAGACTCTTCTCGATGCGGATGCAGATCCCCATGCTCCACCTTCTCCAAAAGGTGGTACATCGACCCTTATCGCCCTATTTAAGGCCGGCAATCCCAAGATAATCCACCTTCTATTTGAGGAAAGTTTCAATCCAAAGTGCGCTTGGGTGGACCAGTCAAGTGCAGTTGGAGAAGCGGTCGCCCAAAATTCCACGGAACTCGTCGTTTTACTCATAAACGCAGCGGCAAATATCGATGAGTGCCACGAAATCTTCTATGATAGCACTAATAGAGGAACATTATTCCATGGAACACCATCTGAATTGGCAGCGCGTAATGGGAATTTGGAGATTGCTACAGTAAAAATCTATTGGACGCGTATGCGAAAATAAAAGTCCCTCCCAAGAGGCCATTTTATCTACGGCACTGCAGTACGCTGCGCACTACAATTCTACCGAGATAATCGCATTTCTTTTGGCTAGAAAGGCAGATCCTAATGCACGCTATGCGGCTGTGTCGTGCTCGCGACAATTGGGCGAATTAGGGACACCTTTGAGCGAACTATTGAGGCAACCTAATGCGAAGATTGACAACGAGTCTGCTCTGATTGAAGCTGGTGCTGATGTGAACATGATGTCGAATTCGAGCGATCAGAACTTGTCTCGTCGATTTGGTCCGCTCTGACTTGCTGTTAGCAACACCGGCAGCATTGAAGTGGTCCAAAAGTTGTTGAAAGCAGGCGCTTCTGTTGAGCCGGACCTCGATAACAACGACGACGACGCGCTTGGGTTGGAAAGATGCGATGTTGCCCGGATCCTGATCGATGCAGGAGCGAATTCTAATCCTCCAGCAAGGTGGAATGCGGGTACGACACCACTTCAAATGGTCACCGAAAGGGTCAATATGAAGATGAAGTTACTCCTTCTCTCCCTCGGCGCTTAAGTCAATGCACCAGCCGCTTCCACCATCCACATTTAAAGCCCACCGACTTAGCATTGATCTTCATAAGATATTGTACCCCCCCCAAAAGGAATAAACGGCAACGGGAATCCTAATGCCGGTCGCCATGGGACTCCACGCACTCATATCATTCCTCTGCCTCTTGACCCTCACCACCATTTCCCACGCACAATCCCCCACACCCATATCCGACCCCCCTCTCACCGGTCAGCAGAGACTCACCTGCCACCCAAACACCAGGAGCATCCGCCCGCAGGACTGCGCCCGCGCAATCGTAACCTTCCCCATGTCCCCCGCTGTCGGCGAATTCTACAACCAGGGACCCAGCCACGACACGAGCCCCTTCAAGCTCCCCAAGTTCGCCGGATTTGGGAGCTGCCAGGTGACTGTGGATTTGGCTTTGGATGCGAGGGGGGGGGTGATGGGCTCGTGGCAGGAGGTTTGGACGATGGCGAATACGTTGGGTACGGGGTGTACGTATTGGAGGGACAAAAATGATGCGACGAGTGCGGTTAAGGCTGGGAACATCGTGGTGGGTGGGTTGATGGTTGGGATTGGATATCCTGTGATGGCTGTTGGTAATGCGAGTGGGGTGGCGACTGAATGAACGGTGGCGGATAGATAGATTGAGGGTTAGCTGGGTTAGTAGGGATCATGCCGACATTATGCCACCAATTTTGAGGTGATTGGGAAGGCGTTTTGTGCTCCACGTCTCTTCGGCGCGATCAGACGGGCGTGGAACATGCATATGCCAGCATCGAAGCAACGTCTAAGTCTCGGCGAAGTTCTTCCTGATCTGTGGAAAGAAAATGAGTAGCATGCCAACATGACTAAATTGACCAACGGACATTCCTGTTGGAAATTGAGAAAAAATCAGAAGGTCTGGTAATGATGGAGGTAAACCCAATGACTAGAGCCATACTGAGAAGCTATAGGGGTTGACCACGGTAAAGGAGATATTATGGACAAGAAAATTCGCTAATCCGGGCGAAAGCCGATTCCAATCACATCCCAAGCCCTGCAATCTTGAGCTACTCGCTGGTAAGAACGAATTGGTTAGATGACCATATCTAGCCGATCCCATAAATAGCTCCACCGTAGTTTATCGCTGATCATAATCACCACTTCTGTCGGCAGCAATCTACCTATCGCAACTTCGGCAGCCCATCTAATCCAGGCAAACGAATGGAATTAGCCACCCAGAAACACTTGTGTCGGAGCGTATGCAACCGTTGCATATGCCATCGTAGGGAGACAACCTACTGTACTAGTTCAATCAACTTTTCACGCTCAAACCTCCTTTGAGCGAAGAAGGCGTCACCCTTCGCATTGGTTCCGAACACATGTGCACAGATCCGACACCGTATTGTATCATTGAATTTCTGAGGAATGCCGTAAAGCTTCGGAACTCTTTTGCATGTGAATCTCAAGGCTTCGTAATATCGGATTTTCAACTTCTCGGTCCGTGCAACAGCGAAGCTGTATTGTACGTAGCATTTGGCAAGTCTGGCTGAGGGGCTTGCCACGCTCGGAGGTGGTGCAGAGCTAGGTTTGTGCTGAGATGGCTGTTGCACCTGTGTCATGTTTACTGAGCAGGAATCTTCCTTCGGAGAGCTGGAGGTGCAGGCTGCGATTATGGGGTGGCTAATTATTGTTGAGAGAGACAGTGATAGAGAGATGCTGTTGATTGAATGCTGTGTCAATAAATGGCAGAAGCTGGGAGAGGAGTGTAGAATGGTACGAGCAGCGAATGTACTTGACATGGAGGTGAAGGCTTCCTTCCAGTTGACTCGGAATCCAGTATTTTGGGAAGGAACCCATGCTTGCAAGCTTTCTCATTGACCTAGATCTTCATCAAGGGCTACCTTCCGCAACTCGTGCAAGAAGTTCAGCAGTGGTGACCGACCGGTCTTTGTCTCTAAGATTAACTACGTGTGAGCAGCTTCAGTAAATGGAATACGACGTTCGCATTGTTTGGCTGACATCGTACTCACCTGTTCCTCAAAGTGCAGACAGAGCGGGCAACTCTCCGCTGTGACAGCTTCAACAGCACCATCTCATTGACATTGTAGGCAATGTTCCTCGCTTGTATGGGCATTGAGTTGGTCAAGGCCACATAGCTGTCACACAGATCGGTCGGACCGTCAAACGAATTGACAGCAGGGCTGCAGCTCCTACTGCAGGTACGGTAGAGGCTGAATTGAATAACGTTTTGTCCCTCTCATCGACGCATTGTCGATCGGTGCTCTGTACAGAGAGCATCACTCAGTGCCTTGGAGGTAGATGTACCATCAGCCAGATACTCTCTTGCCTCGGTCCACGTAGCGTATCAATTCAGAGATCTGTCTCGCCATCTGAGGTCGAGATGTAGTCCATTCAATTAATCATCAGATGCTGAGGTGGTTCGAGGCTGGCATGTATTTGCGGGGGAGACGCCCGCGGCTTGAGAGGCCCGCGCTAAAGGGCTCGTCTAGGCTTGAGAGGGTCAAGGGCGGCCAAAATAAGGGAAGGAGCGTGGCTTTGAAGTTGAAGGGCTTTAAGGGCCTTGGACTTGCCCTAGCCCTAAAGAGACAAGGGCCGAGAGCCTAGGGATCCCACTGGAAAGCACAGCGGAGCCCAGTCCTTGGGCCGGATGGGCACCCCTGCACCCCTGGAATCGGGGCTTGAGAGTTGAGAGGTTGAAGACGCCCACAAACCCACCACCACCTACCTCCGCTTCAACAATACCTTACCTCTTCCTGTATCCTAGACCACTTCTTGCTCTTGCTCCCCTCTGGTATCCTATGTAGCATCAGTCTCGTGTTCCTCGTGTTCGCCGTGCCCTGTTCCTGTTCCTACTCCTGAACGCCGTCAGTCGTCGCCCGCATCCGGCATCGCTTCATCCTCCTCTCCATCTCATCAGCATTCCAGCAACCACATACCTGCATATACCTATTTTGGATACTTCGGACACGATAACAGCCAGCAGTGTTGACGGATAGAGGCAGCAGGACACGCAAGCATGTCGCTAATCCAGATGCAGGGGCAAGCTGCAGGTATGCCAACCCTTCTCCATTCCATTAGAACTATTGGCATCACAGATAAGCGCTCTGGCATGCGACCAATGTTGGCCCACCAGTGCCTCAAACTGTCAACAGTCCGGTTTCACGTGTCCGAATGAGATAACGCAATGGCTCGCCTGAAACGCTCCCCTGCCCAGACTGCTCTGCGAGGTCTCGCTAACATCCCTTTCACCGCTCCAGATTCTGGCAGACAGATCTCTCCTGGACTCACCAACTTCCCTTCAAACAATCCCTTCCGAAATCGAGCAGTCTCGCCAGCAAACTCCCTTCCTTCCCCCGTGACCACCTCCTTTGGCAACGTTCCCAACACAGCCCCGGAGAGACCTACGTCACGAAACCCTTTCCTTGATCAATCGGAAAAGAAGAACTCTACTCCAGTGCGAGTGAGGTCGACCTCACCGGAACAAGGGACATCAGGAATGGCGGGTCGAACAACGGCTCCATCAAAGCCAGCGTTGACTGGTCACGCTGTCGAGTTATTCGTGCGTAATCCTATTAATAACATCATTCCTAGTACTCTGACATCTACTTCACCACAGGACAATCTGGCCCTGAATGACGGTCCTTCAGACAACCGTGCACCACCTCAGGGCATGCCTCCACCATATAGTTCTCGCCCGCCCAGAGCAGAAACCATGCCTCTACGGTCTGAAAATCTGCCTCCCAGGACAAGGAATGGGATCACGGGACATCAGCCTTCACGATCACAGGAAGAGAGTAATCAACGACCCCGCACTGGCGCCAAACCTCGAGGGCCTGAGCTGGACATCTTTGCCGATCCTCCATCTCCTGAACAACAAAGAAACCGAGCGCGCATGAGACGAAACTCTGATTCGTCTATCAATAGCCGAATCGCAAGCCCCGAAGACGAGCGTAAACGAAGGGAACGCCATCGTCGTGAGCGAGAGGCAAGGCACAGGGATGGCAAGGGCAGACCACCAACATCATCAAGATCTAAGAAGCCAAACAAGAAGCTTGACATCATCGATTCTCTTGATGTAACTAGTATCTTTGGGACTGGTGGTAAGTATACGCACAAAGTATATTACTTTCAACTACCGCCCCGCTAATCCTGCATCTAGTATTCCACCACGACGGCCCTTTCGATGCTTGCAACCCGCACCGTAACCGCAAGGGTCAGCAAAGAGCACCAATGCAAGCCTTTGCGAAAGATTCGGCCAATAATTCTATGGGTGGCTCTGGCCCGCTCAACAAAGACATCAATTTTGCACAATTCCATGGCCGGGGCGATGAAGGCTTCACAGACTACTCGACTTCTGGAGCGAAGCCTTTGGCCGAGCCAGTCAACTTCGAGCCATATGGAGGCCCCAGTGTGCCCACTAGAGCAGCTCCAAGCGTCCATGGTGGTGTCGATCGAGCCTCCAATTTCAATCCACATGCCCAAATTGAGAAGATCCACGGTACTGAGACTATGGGTCTTGGGACTACTACACATCTCGAGGGAGCCCCCGCACCTCGGGCAGCGATCATACGCCGTGAATCAGAAAACGAACAAATCCCAGGTACAGGCAATGCTGGTGGTCTCAGCAGGAAACGAAGCTTGGCGCAGAAGATTCGTGGTATCAGCAATGCCAATCGTGGTCGAGACCTTGGCGCCTCAGGAAAGATCACTAACCCTGAAGGTTACTACGAGCGGACTACGACACCCACAAGTCCAGGAGAAGCACAAAGCGGAGGTGGTAGTATGCCAAAGATCAGAGAGACGAATCCCTTCTTCAACAGCTACGATGATGCCTATGAAAGGAAAGGTCAAAGAATCCAGGCAGCCGAACAGCGCGATCGTAGTGGCAGCATCGGTGGTGGAGAAGATCAGATCAATGTTAGATCACGAGCCATGAGCAGCCCTAAACGTGCCATTGGTCCTGGGATGCTTGAGAAGAGAATCACCAACGATGGACCTCCAAATGGGGCTGGAGAGACTAGCGGAGGTGGTGGCTTTCTGAGCCGTGTGAAGAGTTTGAAGGGAGGCAAGAGGTCAAGGCCAGAGAGGAGGGAATGAACGTCGAGAGGGAAGGACTATAAAGAAATGCACAATTTGTTCGTAATACTCCTGGATGAGAAAGCCGGACTTGGGAGGTTATTCTGTAGCTCCCCTGCGTCCTCTGATGATGAGCGAGATAGCCTCTGTACTCTACAATGCAAAGAATGGAAACAGCGGACAATTAGTCTGTCTCATGTATTTCTTCCTCGAACTATATAAGGGCAGACTGGACACAATCAGGAAAGAACGGCTCAAGCATCTTCAGATCCATGTGATTTCTTCGAGCGAGATTGAAGCTGTAGCTGCTTCAACCTGCCATGATGATGTGACGACTGATATTCCCGGATTGCCACATCTGTAGCTCTGTTCGTGTAGCCCTGTCAGCAATCCTTCCTTCCTCCCATGCCCCCCTCTCCCCCCCACCATCATCCCCTCCCCCTCCTCCCTCCCCCCTAATCCAACACCTCAGGCGGCGTCCCCACCGGCCTCACCATCCTCTCAATCAACATCCCCCTCACCCGTTCCCTACACTCCCCCATGCCCACGGCCATATAACTCAGCAGCGGCGGGTGTCCGATGTAGGACGCGTAGCTGTCGCGGTGGATGTTGGAGGTCCATTCGTGCTTTGTCGTGTCGGCGTGTCCGGTGCCGATGTAGCGGGTCTGGAGGGCTTCGAGTTGTTGGGTTGTGCGGAGTTTGTCGGCCTAAGGGGGGAGGGGGTTAGTGAAGAAGGGAGGGAGGGGAGGGGGAGGGGAGGGGGAAGTACCATTTTTGGGGGGATGGGTGGTGTGTTTGATGGAGGAAGTATGGTGCGAAATGGGATGTCAAAATGTGAAGGCATTCGGGTTTTAGCCGGGTTTAAGCTTTATGTATTTCGAATTCAGCCATGCCAACATCAATACTCTACATCCCTTCTGCGTCTTCAATTAAATATCTCCACCACAATGACAATGGCAGACACCTCAATGACAACTCCCCCCTCTCCACCGCCTCCCCCGCGCCCCACATCCCCCCTCTACGCAACCTACACCCGCTTCGAACTCGAACTCGAAGTCCGTCGCCCCCCTCCCCCATCCCCCCATCCCAACTAACCCCCCATCTAGTTCGTAACCCTCCTCTCGACCCCCCCCTACCTAAACCATCTCGCGACCCTCAAACTCCTCCAAGACCCCGCCTTCATCGCCTACCTCTCCTACCTGCGCTACTGGTCCCGCCCCCAATATGTGGTGTTTCTGATGTATCCGGGGCCGACGCTCAGGGCGCTGGAGTTGTTGCAGGGGGAGAGGTTTAGGGGGGAGGTGCTGAGGCCGGGGGTTGTGGAGGGGTTGGTTAGGGGGGGGGTTGAGGGGTGGAGGGGGGAAGGGAAGGGTGATGGGGGTTGATTGATTTCGGTTGCGTGGTTTGGTTGGGGGGTTGCGATGATACCCTTTTGAAGTTTGGGCTTTTTATGGTGAGGAGGAAATGCGGTTGCTCAAGCGCGGTATGGATCGGAGATTTGGAGAGAGAAGAGTGAGGTTGTCATGCTCGTGGCTAGATTTTTGGGTGCACGCTTCGAGGTCAGATGCTGATGATTGCTTGGGATATCTCATTCATCGCTCTCCTCGCCGTCGTCTTCCTCAGCTTCCCCCTCTTCTTCACTTTCTTCCTCTTCCTCCGCTTCTTCTTCCACCTCCTCTCTCCGACGACCTTTATTCCGCCCAGACGACCGCCTAGACTGCTTCTTGCGGCCTGCTCTAACAGTCTGCTCTTGCTCGACCTCGGCTTCAGCTTCCTGTCCAGCTCCTTCCTCCGCTTCTTCCTCTCCCACTCCCTCACCATCTATAGGCCTCTTCTTCTTATCGATAACGATGTCTCCCAGACTCCGTACCAGTCTCCTGTCCAGTTCCTCCGCCTCAGCATCTTTCTTGTCATACACCTTCCTCACCAATCCAGCCACGCCCCGTTCTCCCACTTCCACCTTTCCTCGCGACCCAAGGATATAATCAACTGTCTCTTCTCCGCCTCCGTCTCTTTCTCTCACCTTATTGACATATCCTTCCTTCTCCATTCGCTTCAGCACCTTTTCCGTCTTCTCACCATTGAGCACGTAATTATCCACATTCATTCGCTTCAAGTGCTTCTCCAGCCTGGACTCTGATATGGTCTTTGCGGGGGACAGGTAGATGAGGGCAAGAACGAACGTGACCAGGCCAACATATGTTGCTTCGGCTGCTGTTGAAGGGATTTGTGGTGGAGGGAGGATCTTGGGTTGACGGTATCGAGCGGGGAGTGTGGAGGTGAGGATGTATGCTTTGGAAGTGGAGGAGGAAGCGGATTGGGTACCCGAACGCTGAGCGGCACGCTTTTGACTGATGGTGACTTTCTCTCTTTGCGGTAACTCTGTCAATTCCATGCCAAAGACTGAGCGCAACTGGTCTTGGGCGTCGCTGAAAACATGCTTGAATTGCCGCCCAGTATTTGGTGCCATCACTGCCCTTTCTGTCAGATATCATGCAGACTCTACGAGAAATACCAGCAAATACCTTTCGCAGTGATATCTGTCCTGCGTATCGGCTGCCTCGAGTATTCGCTCGCCAATGCAAGGCGTACGAGCTTTTTGACCATCTGCCCATGACTGCTGCCACTCTGCGTTTCTTCAGCGTCCTCTCCATCGACATCCCCATCAACAGAGGAAACCTCTGAGGCTGAAGGTGACCTTCGCCGACGCGTTGGTGGAGGTGAGGGTTCGGGTTCTGCTTGCTACTTTGCAGTCAGAACGATCGCTGTTTCCATCCAAGATTCGTAATCTTAGAGATCATGTCACATACCGCGCGTCGCTTACGATTAATGACGGGCATTCTCTAGGTTGCGCCTCTGTATTCGGTGAAAACGTTGATCTGTGTATGTACACGCTCGACAGGTGAAAACGCGTCCGAATTTAGCGGGTGATTTTCCAATCAAAATGCTTGGCGCTGCAAAGCAGACATTTCAAAAACTCAGAGCTACCATATCTGGATTTCCCTGATGAAGCTTGTCGCCCAACACAGAGTGCTGCATCTACTCTGCACTCTCAGCTCAGTTGCAACTCAGGGGCTCTTGATGGTCAAACGTGTTGCGAATTTGCGTGATGTTGATCTGTTAGTCAAGCAGTTTTACATTTCCACATCTACAGCACGTCAAGTAACGAGGCGAAGAAACATGTCATGAGGTGCAGCGCTTTCTCCTTGTACAGCATTTACACTATTTGGCCTGCAAACGTACTTCCAACAATGCTCATGAAGCCACTATCTTGCTGCTCGGTGCCTTGTACGTCCCAATTTGCTTTCAGGAAATATGAAATTTTATCAGCGGCGGGATCTGTTGGAAAAGATTGAAGCCAAGTGGCCAATTGCGTGCCCTCCTGTTGGGGCCGCACAGGCGTTTTTTCTTTCATGATCGAGTCAAATAGAATGCCAACTTCTTCCGCGAAATCGCCTTTTACAAGATGCATTGCTAGACTGCTCGTCTGTGTTCTAACTTGGTGGAACATTGCGGAGCTCATCACCATCCTGAAGCTGCCCTAGCCAATTCGAGTACATTGTTTCTTGGGACCGAACCATATCAATGCATTCGTAGGCAGAATGTCGCGGAAAGAATGCCCAAAGACTGATCGGCAGTGTTGCAAGTAGCAGACTTGAGTTAGTTTGAAAGACCTCCACCACCTGAATCTGCTTCCAAACAGCCAACTCGACCTCGTTGAAATTAGGCGGGCCACTTTGGGACCAGAATTTCCGGACCTCTTGCCTGAGCTCGTCTGTTGGGTTCTTGAAAGCAATCTTGATCAGTATTCTGGCGTCGGTTTGCAATTTCTCCGGCTGCTTGACGAGGGCCTGTAAACACATTCCCCCTTCCTGCTGCTTCCGAACCTTGATATCTATGTCGCCTGGATATGATGGGGCAGAATATCGCCGAATCTGTGGCGTCGCTGATAGCCGGTAGGTTTTCTGCATCTTGCCATATCTGGTGAGCGTGTCATTAAGCCGGCTGGCGCTGATCCCACCAGAGGGCTTCGTGTGTTCAAGCTTTTGAGTAATGGCAGCTGTCCAAGTCTGTCCGGTTGTTCCACCAGCCTTTTCAACGTTTCCAGCAGCCGCAAGAAGCCAATTTCGGCGGTTACTCACGAATTCATCACCCATCATACCCAGTGAGTAGCAGCAATCAAACAGCAGGAGCAAGTCACAGCAAGTTTCTTCTAATATGGAACGAAGGATTGTTGTGTCCATGGACACATCAGTCAGCCTGTGATCTGTGTCTATGACTGGTTTCCAGTAGTGCTTGTTCTTCCTTTTGTCCCAATATCCGTGACCTCCGTAATAAATAATCAAGAGCACGTGCTCATCCAGATGATGGAGTGAACAGATCTGACTTAGGAGAAAATGGCTGAGGTCTATCACCGGGTTCTCGACGGATATCTGCCAGCTTTCGGCTTCAAAATCCATAACCCTCGTGGAAAAGACCTCGCAACTTCTCTACGTCTTTACCCAGGTTTGGATCCCCATCTTCCCAGTAGAATAGGAGCGCCTTGACTCTGTCGTAATTGGGGTTTTGGGCCAAGATGTCTGGGATGATGTCCTTGAATTTGTCGACGAACTGTTGAAGGTTCCTCAACTGGGGTTGCTCGTACGAGCAGTCACCATGCAAAGTGGCCTCTTCTGTGGGAATTTTGTCCGGAGAGCTGTTTTGTGCCATCGTGGCTACCTGGCGTTTGAATATCTGCACCAGTGTCTGCCCGGAATGTACTCGAGACTGTCAGTATGCACGCCCTTTTCTGATTCTAGAGCATTAATCGTCGTGTACGTTCTGTCAAAGACGTGGTAGAATAGTGAGTCACAGAATTCAGGGACTTACCCGAAGTCCCGCGAACCTGTCTCTTGGGAAAATGCTAACACAATGGTTTGCTTAGGGACAATGCCCAAAATAGACGCTGGTATTCAAGGTCATCGTTCCTTGTATTCTGCCACCGTGCTGCTCTTGTCGTCTAAAATAATGAATAGACTTTGGGCAAAAACTCCTTCAGACGATCAACATATTTGAAAGGGTTTAGTCTGCCTCCAACAGTACATTGGCTCTCTCAAATATTCATCAGTCGCGAGGGAGGATGTATATGAGAGATAGTGGATACAGGTGTGATAGCAGCGGGTGGTGGCATCGAGTCTTGTTTAGATTCCCATCATCTGAGGAGCCCAGGACGAGAAGTTCCCAGAGAGTTCTTCTCAGTTGTAAGGATCAAGGAGAGACTCTGGCTTTGTGCTGAGCGCGTGGTTTTGAGATTTTCGCAATCGAATCTTCGATTGTTTCTCCAACCATTGGGCTAGACTCTCACGATCACAAATTATTCATGCCCTCCACCCCGGTCGATTGTCCTCGCTTTGCCTCCTTCTTCTGTCCTCGTTCTGATGGTACGTGCTCCTCGAGTCTACCCACAACTGCTAATTTCGCATTGATGAAGCGACTCACTTCCTCGTCTCAGCGTACCTTTCCTGCTCTCCCTTCTTTTCTTCATGGCCTGTTCGTCTGTAATTCTTTGATCAGCACTTCAGCTTGTGTATCAGCCGTCGTCGGAGAAGTCACGCACCCGCCTAATGGATGACTCGGATTCCTGCAATTTTATTTGCATGCTTTCTCAAAGGTAATGTCTCATTGACGCTACTGCCTGCAACTACTGGTTGCACGAGTGCTCTTCATACTGTGCCCAGAGCACCTCCATGGATTGCATCTGCCAAAGTCTGAACAGCCATGATTCATCTTGATTCGGGCAATGAGAGTAGAGGAACTTTCTGTGGGGCCAAAACATCTCTGAACATGGGAATAAGCTTCCGAGAATGTCAATTACCGCTGAGGCAGTGAATATCGGCGGTCGAGGTTTGTGGGTGATATGCGGACACATTGCATACACGCCCAAAGACAGCCACACAGAAGAGTGCAACGGATGCTGAAGTTAAGCTTGGTCAGGAAAACGAGGAGCGATCGGTCGAAAATGGCACTGACCAAAATAACAGAGCAGACGCTGAACGGTGATAAGGATTATATCCAAGATTGTTTCCCGAGGGTCCCGCCTGAGCTTGTTCTTCGGAAGAGGTCGGTCCTCTGCAGCAGCACAAGTGATGATGCTGATTCAACAGCAAGCAGATTGGACGTAGAGGAGACGGTCCAGCAAAGCCCGCTTGTCTTCGGGTGTTTTGATGAGACGAGAGAGAAGCCTCTGATTATTTGATTGGTGGATGGACCAGTGTAATAGATGGCAGTCTGCTGGAAGATAGCGTTGAGTGTTCGGCTTGGTTGAGGCGGTGACTAGACGCGTATTTGGTGGTATAGGCCGCATGTTGCTATCGTCGGAACTTGAATTTGCCTCCGGAATTGAGAATTGAGAGTATAGTAGAGAAATGGGTCAAGTAGGATTTGAGAAAAGCATCTTGTGGTCGGTTTGAGATCGATGCTGATTTCTTCCCCTGAATTGATTTTTCCCGCCTGCCGGTATCCAGGTTGTTCGGCAAAACAAAATAATCCGTGGTAGGGGATAGGCTGACCTGTCATGCAAGGAACTGTAGTGACTGCCGAACTTGGGCTGTGATTCCAGGTGATGGCAGTAAATTGGCGAAAAGCACGTTCATGATTGAGATGGCGGAGGAATTTGGTGCATCTTTTGAATTAGGATTGCAGATTCTCTCGGACTTCGATGATGGAGAGTGGAGGACATTGAAGGCGGTATGTCATTGAAAACCATAGCCAATAAGTAGGAGGGATATGTGGTGTTCTCGAAATTGGCTGTTATCGGATGCTCTAGGCTCTGCACGAGCAGACTTGTGGGAAGTGCGATGCAGATGGGTTTACGAATTCGTGAAACCCCACGGTGATAAGCGACTGATGGATTCCATCGTTGTGTCAAGAGCTTGTAACGAGCCTCCTTGCAAGATTACTCCAAGCATTCCTACTTGGCATCCAACACTGCTCGGATGTTGAAAAGATAATCGATGTGGTGAATCGTGGTCTGGTCATTCTGTAGCGATTAGGCTTAAATCTTAGCTTTCAAGATGAGAGTGGTTCATGGTCTCGTAATTTCGTAGAGAAACGGTTTAAATTTTGGTTTCCAAGGCAGGAATTTTTCGTGGTCTCGTGGTTTCGTAGCGATTTGGCTTCAATTTTGGTCTCCAAGGTGGGAGTGGTTCGTGGTCTCGTGAAGTCGTAGCGAATTTCGTGGTCTCGTAGATTCGTAGCAGATAGGCTTCAATTTTGGTCTCCGAGATAGGAGTGGTTCATGGTCTCGTAGTTTCGTAGAGAAACGGTTTCAATTTTGGTCTGCGAGATAGGAGTGGTTCATGGTCTCGTAGATTCGTAGCAGATCGGGTTCAGTTGTGGTCTCCAAGATGGATAGAATTATGTTTCCCGAATGATGATCGCTAGGGATGAATGTAGTCCCGTTGCTTTGTAGTTTGTCTGCTTCAACTTTGGTCTCCAAATGATGTTTCGTACGTCTGAACAGCGTCGGACGCTTGGAGTGGCTTGCATGGAAGATCGTGTTGATGACCGAAATCTTTCCTCGAAGCCAGATGAAACCACTGCCGGGGGAACCCCAACCGGGTCCCACGAAGGAGAGGGAGGGGCGCCAGCCCACTAATAGGTCCTGGCTCTTGTCACCCTGCAAGGCCCCTGGTCAAAGGGGAGCAGGGCGGTGATCAACGGCTACGTGGTCCAGGCGTCACGCTCGGAGGAAACGAGTTCCTCCAGCTCGCCAGGTAGACCGACGTAGGTCCGACTCTCCACTGCCCCATCGAGACGAAAGAAGTCACGCCGGATCGAGTGACATCCCCAACAGCCGGAGCTGCTGGATCCGTCACCTCTCCATTGGATCCCCCCTCCGCCCGATCTGACCTGCCTTGACAGTTGGGATTCCGTGGCGTCTGGCTTTCCACATCCAGCGGTGGCCAGCCGTGGCGTTTCCAGCACTCTTCCCACAAAAGCGAGATGGGTCGACTCAGCACCAAGGTCAAGGCCGAGATGCTGACCGTGATTGCACCTAAAATCAAAGGCACGAGGACTGCGGGTTCTAACATAAAAAGGATGTTGTTGATACTCCTGTATCCTAGTACAAGTGCCTTTAGCTGGAGAAAAAAGTCAGGAAAGCGGGAGGGCGACAGCCATTTATATTTCTCTCGGCCCTACTCGAATACTTGGGACGACCAATTGGGCAACCACGACTTTGAAATCGACCAAGTGTAGGCTCCACGATCTGAGCAGCACTGTCTACTACTCATTTTAATGGGAAAAGGAGAGATACTTGGGGAAATAAAATACTGAGGAAGCGACTACTGTACCATGGATAATAGTTTTACAGACTCTCGTTCATAAAACAAAAGAGTATGGGTCCATTGCGCTGGTGGAACGGTCTCTTTAGTGAATCGAGATCTGATTTGGAGGCAATTTTTGCAATGTTAAAGCTCCTGATATTCCATACAACTTATTCAAAGTGGGATTTCCGACATCTGAGAGTCAGAAGCGGGAATTTGCCCTGCGAGGACAATGACATACGGATCTATTGTTGGTGGGCTTAAGTCAACCGGGATCTAGGTGCGTACATACGGCCGAGTTCCAAAAACTGGGCCTGAGCGCTATGCCAGAAGTGAAGGAATGCAAGGTAGTATTAGGAATTGTAATGGTCTGTACTTCTTGTCGCCAAAGATCGAGAACCAAGTTTCCTACCTACGACTGCCATCCTCTCTAGTGAGGACGCTCAGGCTGCGACTTTGGTCTCTTCGTTGTGGACTCCGAAGCTAATAATATGGCCAACCCGACCATCAAGTTTTTTTGGAAGCAAGTAATGAAGCCTGAAAATCATCTCTGGCAATTAGGGTTGCTCTACGCAAGTAAACAGATTGCGTTGCAGCTATCATCAAAGTACAAATTGGAGCCTGTTCATATTCTCATCAGGTTGACTCTTCTCATGACTGACCATGAGAGACGACGCGTTGACACTTAATAGGGCAGACGCTCACGATTGGACCTTCAAAACGGGGAGGAAGAAAGGTGTCCGTCGAGATAAGATGCACATCACGGTGGACATCAAAGATGCGGCAATGTTGAAGGAGAACAAGCATCTCACAGCGCATGGCTACCTTGAGGGAAACAAGACTGCCACCAACGAATTTCCTAGCATGTTCACCGTGGATTACGTGAGACCTAAGAGAAACGATGAAGGTGGACCGAAGATAGAGAGGGACGAATACTTTGATGACGCGACGGACACACATGTAAACAACTGGAATATGGCGGAGTTGGAAGCTTTTGATGAGCCCGAGGAGCTAAGTCGCGTACGCTTAGGAGACAAGTTCATCACTGTTCTGTCACTGGCACTAGCCAAGATGGGCGATGATGTCGGAGGGAAGCATACTGAAGCAGCCGTGGAAGAAGGGCAGCGAATGAGGGAAGCGTTGGAGCAGGAGGGAAACGACCTGCTAGGTACAGAATGACAGCCGGTATACGTATGACAAAAGTGATTCGTGGAAGGGACGAAGGGTCATGTAATGCATGATTCGTAGTGATCAGTGCTGAGTAGTACTGAAAATAGCTGGTGCGCTGGTGACATGGTGACATAGGTTTTGGGTCAGCGATCCTGACCAATCATAGCTCTAGAGGGCTAACGGAATGATACACCCTCCCGAACATCCCCCGGTATCCTTACAACCGCGCGAGACTCTGAGAAGTACTCCATATGAAATCTTCTCAGAATCCGAAGTTACATAAGTCTTGTATACAACATTTCTTCGTAAAATGACCTTTCAGAGATGATATCCCAAAACTTAGGGCGTGAACCCTTCTAGCTAGCTCAAGTGATGGCTTGGCAAGCGCTCAAAGCAGTAAGGTAGTCTGACAATGCGATCACCACAGTGCAACAACCCCTTGACAACGACAGATGTCGCTCAATGATGCGGCTTCACGCTCTCTGGCTTCGATCATCGGTCTCCGCAAAACGTTCATGTATTTTCCCCTTTCCTAGATTGCCCTTGGTCGTAAGCTTTCACAACGGTGCTCGGAAGACGTTGCGAAGATTTCCGAGACCTGTCTGCTTAGTCACACGGCATTTTCAATCTGGTTCACTGCTAATGAGCTCCGCTTCTTCTGAGAAGTGTTCCTCGGTGTACTGCTGGCAGGACGATGTCGAAGATCTTGAGGGATATTGTGTAGGGGGTTATCATCCAATCCAATTGGGCGATGAACTCTCCAACAATCGCTACCATGTCATCCACAAACTTGGATTTGGGAGTTTTTCAACGGTCTGGTTGGCCAGAGACCGCATGAAAGATCGTTACGTTTCTTTGAAGGTTATCATAGCAGATTGTTCACAGTCGGATTCAGAAGATGAGATCGAGAAATCCTTGCGTTGCGGAGACCCGTATCATCCCGGCCGTCCATTTGTTCTCTTCCGACTAGATGAGTTCTACATTGATGGGCCTAATGGCCGTCACCGGTGTCTGGTGACTGAGGTAGTTGGGTCCAGCATCTCGATTGCAAAAAAAGCGAAAGAGCATGGCATACTACCAATCGATACTGCGCGAAAGATTACTGCACAGCTGGCCTTAGGATTGGCTTACATACATTCCTGTGGAATCGTTCACGGTGGTTAGTCTTTTCTCTCCCCTCTCTACTTGGGCTACAACTCCTTAGTTCCGGCAAAGACACTTGACTTTGCTCACAATGTACTAGATATCCACACGCACAATGTTGCCTCTTATCGCCCTCATTTCGATCACTGGACTACCGAACAAATCTACGCAAACTTTGGCGAGCCGAAAACGGAACCCATTTCACGATACGACCGTCAACCCTTAGGTCCTGAGGCTCCGCCTTATACTGTTCGACCAGCTTACCTTATGACCGGAGCTGAGGACCTGGCCAAACAGATCAAAATAATCGACTTCGGTGAGGCATCCTTGTCGCAGGATGAATGCAAAGCTTCGCACACTCCACTTCCGTTTCGGGCCCCTGAATCATTTTTTGGTGAGTCTATTGGACAGGCGGCTGATATGTGGGCCTTTGGTTGTACTGTCTTCAATATCTTTGGCACTGGTCATCTTTTCGGAGGCTGCTTCATGTCAAGCAGAGACACTATGCTCTTGGAGATAGTCAGTTGTTTTGGGAGTCTTCCCCCTCAATGGTGGGAGCAATGGAACAGTCGATGCTATTTTTTCTCGAGCGACGGCACACCAAGAAATGACACTTTCGCGCCTGTCTACGAGCGGTCGAAGTCTCTTGCATCACGAATAAAGGAGGTGAGATTTGGCGGACGAGGCCAATCACAGGGGCCTCTTGAACCATTCAAATCCGAAGAATTGGTTGACCTGGAAAATCTCCTGACGGCAATTCTAAAGTATCTTCCTTCTGAACGTATGACGGCAGAAGATGTATCGAAGCTAAAGTGGATACGTGAGCAGTGCTTGACAGCAGGAGCCAATGGCTCAGATATCCCATGCATGGACCCTCTGCCCTCACAATCCGGAACTGTTTCTGAGAAAGGTTGAGAGATCACAGCAAGGCAGATATGAGACAACAAGGGATAGATTGTCGTCGAAGGACGAGAGGATGCCGATAGTTGTTGAAGGGCTGAGGGAATTGCGCCTCCAAAGGGCAAACCGTGTAAATATTCCCGGTAAGCGGAGAGGAGGGAAGCGGTCGGGGAGGAAGGCTGTGAGATGATGTTTCAATTTGGGAGCCTTTTAATGGCCTGCTTGCATTAAGAGTGTCTAGCGATACGATAGAGCTACTACATTCCAAGAGGATTAAGGCAATTAGAAAAGAAGACACAGCTCAAATTGGCGAATGAAAACCTTTTCGGACCTTCTCATGTTACACTAAGTCTCACACTGTGATCGCTCTGTCATCTGACTGATAAGGGTTAAGACTTCGTCATGTTTCACAGTATGATTCTTAGCTCTCCACAAGTCTTAGCGGCGCTTGGCATCTAGATTTCTCGTGTTTTGTAACTCACATTTCCTGGTCCACCATCCCCCAGCTCCAAAATAAAGCCGGATCTCCGCACCAAGTAATGGACACCCCTAATTCCCCGCCGCCCGAATCCCCACCATCTCCATCAAAGGAGGAAGCCAATCTTCCTCCTTCTCCCGCCTCCATTCCTCTCACCTCCCCCTCTCGCACCTACCCAAAACGTCTCATCCCACATTCTCTCTCATCCACATATCCCCACGGCCATATCTCCGGGCATCCGCGCTCTCCCAGCGCCCAAGCCGCATTCGAAGCCCGCCGTGCGGAGATCCTACGCACCATGAACGCAAGAGAGATTGAAAAAGCGTACGAAGTGACGGCAGCGAGGATCAACGAGGTGCTTGCGGATAGCGAGGCCAAGACCCGGGATGTGGAGGCGGGAATTGAGAAGTTGAGGATGGAGAGGGAGATGGAGAGGAGGGTGTGGGGGAAGTTGAGGGGGATGAGGGATGGTTGAAGGCGCTGACTGATTGATTGGGTAGACCGAGAGCAGAAGAGAAAAGCGGAGAGGAGGGAGCGGAAAGAGAAACGCATCATGAAATCGGGCGAGAAATCTTCCGTTGATGTGAGGGTTGAATCTACAAAGGTTCGTGCAATGTGCCGTGGCTGAAGCTTTGCAAGCCGAGCCACCATCGTTCGACGGGTTTGACTGAATCAAAGACCAACGAGGCCCCAAAAACGGTATGCTACTATTGCTGTCTGTCTGCTACAAATCCTAATGCTACTTCAGAATGGAGGTCCAGCCGCATCTTCGGGAAATGAGGAAGGGAGGCATGACCCACATGACGAGCAGAAGCGCCCTGGATGCGGTTCTGGGGTCCAGTAATGTCCGCGTTGAAACCTTCATCAAGCTCAAAGTTCTTTGAAAAGTACAATATTGGTACACTTGTGGTCTCACGGCCAGGCTTGATGCATAATTACTTAATGCAAGCATGAGTCAGAAGACTCGATGTTTCGGCAACCCCAGAATATTTGAGCCTCGCCAGGGGAAATGAATTCATCGGATAGGGGTCAGAGAGAAGATGTTGAGAGTGTATCGATTAAGAAAGTGTCAGTACTATCACCTCTGTGGACGATACAACCGCCAACACTGACTCTCAGTGTAGTCCTATTCGGTCAAAGCCAGGGCTCAAGTACGCTGGTCTTTTGCAATTAGACTACGCCTGGAACCTGTCCTCGACATGTTGATAAGTTTAGCCAGAATCAATGTCTGTGCAGTATGCATTTATTGCAAGCGTAAGAATCTCAGGATGAGCAAACGCAGTCACTCAAAGTCCGAAAGTAAAGATGTGGACTACACTCTCAAGTACCAACCATTGCACCGGCTTCTCGTCCACATCAAATTAATCCAGCTTTTGCAATCATTGAATAATGAGGCGGTAGGGCAGGGTAAAGTACCTGAGCGACAGTGTGAATTAAGAAAGGCATGGCATTCCATGCCTACTTTATCCATCCAAGTCCGGGTATTCTATCTGCTCTTCATCTTCTCTCCCCGTCCAGAGAGGCGGTTCCTTGGCATCCTCCCGCGACATCTCCATCGTGGAACCAAAAGGTTCTGAACTGTCGGGATAAGAGAAGCAATGCTTAGCATCCTCTTGTCACATCAACGCATCTTTTCCTCTTTAGTTTGTATTTTCCCTTCGATCTCGTCTACGTCGAGTCCGATCTTCGTGTTCACAGAATCTTTAAAGAGAGCAGTCCAGCCCACCTTACACCCACGTCTCGACGCTTTCCTACAACCATCTCATTCCTCTCTTTTCATCCATTTCCCAGCCAATCCTTGTACTCGCACTTCAGCAGTCCTCAAGAACAGATCACACCGTCCAGCTCCCACACCCCTCCCTCCTCGACCATCGTCTATGATTCCAGTCTCCATATCCTTTTGGTCGTTCCTTCCAGAACGACTCATGTCTCTTCTACCCTCGAAACCCTTTC
>JAABUP010003249.1_pt1 | contig 29032 bp, 42 predicted proteins | sample 5559201 | NCBI WGS metagenome assembly JAABUP01 (sample SAMN10711887, study PRJNA513373) | rock metagenome | isolation source: Antarctica rocks | place: Antarctica | reverse complement strand
CCAGTGAAACCACTGACAATGGTTTCAAGCAGGGTTGCACTCTAGCACCAGACTTGTTCAACATTGTCTTGATCACCATTGTGAGGCGACTGCTTCCACAGCTGCGCAAACTTGGGGTCAAGATAGCATACAGGATTGATGGCCAGCTCATGCATAGCAGGAACCCAGATGCAGAAGAGCTCTTGTGGATCCTGTTGTACGCTGATGACATCTCTCTTGTGCTTGCAGACTTTCAATATCATCACACACAAGAGAGACGCCAGCGTACAACAGGATCCACATGAGCTCTTCTGCATCTGGGTTCCAGAGCAGCAGTGACACTCATGGACGCCACATCTATGCAGTGGGATTTGACCATAAGCACTAAGAAGACTAAAGTGCTGATAGTAGGCAAGGACGCTGCTGAGCAATCACCAAATGCTGTCATCACCATTAGGGGGGAAGTGCTGGAGGTTGTTTCTCGATTCAAATACCTAAATAGCATGTTCACCTCTGATGGCATGCTGGACACAGAGTTTGCTCATAGGGTTGCTAATGCAAGTAGTGCCTTTGCCATGCTCCATCAAGCAAATGTCTGGTCATCAAAAGCCTTATCCTTGTCCACCAAGCTTCAATTCCTTCAGACCACTGTCATGACAGTGTTGTTGTATGGTGGTGACAAAACCTGCTCCTTACTTGACAAGCATCTTGACCAGATGTCTGTTTTTCACATGCGTTGTTTAAGACGGATTTGTGGCATCTCATTGTTGAATCACATTGCAAACCCTGTCATCTTGAAGCGGTGTGAAACTTTCTCTGTTGACTCTCAGCTTAAAAGCAAGAGGCTTAGGTGGTTTGGTCATATCTGCAGAATAAACCCTAAATATTATTACTATTATTATTACTCATATTATTTATTATTATCATTACCTTGCGATCTCGTCTCGGCTTGACCACTGGCTTAGGTGCTGCCTCAGCCTCTGCAGCAGCCTTGCCTTTGTCATCACCTGCCTTCTCAGTTGCCTTCGCAACAGCATCCCCTGCAATGATACTCCTGGATTGATCTTTGTACTGTTTCGTAAACAGTGGTGGAGACAGCAACATGAGGGAATAGTTAGCTCGAGGTGGTGCCTGCCTATGCAGTGCCAGTCTTGCTGGAACTTGCACTGGTACAGGGTGATGTTCAAGGCACAGCATTGGACTTCGTTATGGCTTGTGCAATTGCAGGCTGAACGTACATGGGGTGAGTGAACTCATGAGGCTATGGCATGACTTGACCAAAGACCAACACAGGCATTCCTACATGTGCAGTGGTCATGCAGTAGACCCACATATGCTCAGACGACGCCATTGTGCAGACTCGACTGTTCTGAGAACAGGCTGTGCGGATGGCATGATGTCCAGATGACAGCTGTTCACACATGCTGACAGTCCACAAGACTTGCATGCCACACCAGGAACAAGAAAACTTGAAACTGAAGTCTTTGAGCCTGCAGCAATTAGGTCTCTTCTTGTTGCAAAGGGGTGACCATACCTGGAGAAGCAGCAGCGTCATCAGCCAAGTCCTCCTCACACTGAAGGGCAGCCTCCAAGGCAGAAGGAGCTTTCCTTGCCTTTTGCTGCTGTTCTGATGGGCCTGCCTGCCCCTTCCCCTTGCTACCCTGCCCAGAGCCTGCACTTGTGATGCATTCGCTGGACACGCTTGCCAGTGTGTGCTAACATGCTATTTCTTGCCTGCCAGGGGTGTTCCCCAGAGCCTGGCACGTATGACACATTTGCTGAAGCAGCCTTAGTATGTCAGCACTGATCGCTGATGCTTGCAAGATGCATGTGCATGTGTATCCTTGCACGTCGTTGCGCGTCAGCATGAGCCATCAATGGTATACGTAATTGTACAACCGCTACAGTATTGCTACACTGTTGATGCACCGGTACTACCGGCAACAGTTTCAACCTTGGAGTAAGCATATCACAGCAGCATGGTAACAAACAGCCAGCAGATAACAGAGGCATGCTCAATCACCATGGTGTTTTGCACATACTCATCATGACTAATGGGTATGACACAGTCAAGATACAAGCTGCATGCAATGCACTAGCAAGGCGTGCATGCAGTCATGCTCAGCATACCTGATGATGCAGCGGCCTTGAGAGCTGTGTCAGGGGCAGCGGCGGCTCTCACAGCCCCACTGCTGCTCTTTGGACCCTTGCTTGCCTTGGCAGCCTGATTGACTGCCGGCTTGGGTATGTTGCTGCCCACATCCCTGTTCTCGTCTGCACTGCTGGTGTTTGCTTCATCCTTGACACCTGAATCCTCCAAAAGAGCAGTATCTCTGGCAGCTGATGTTTCAACTGCTGAAGGCTTGGCTCTGTGAGAGTGCTTGTCCTTCTGAGAGTGTCTGTCTGTGCGTGCAGTGGCCTCCTGGGCCCCGACATCTTTGGATGGGTTGGGGCTGCGCTGATCATCCATGCTGTCAGAAGATTTTGCAGGATGATCTTGCGCTGCCCTGACATCGTGACCAGCAGTGCCTTCTGCCTTCTCATCACTTCTGGAATCATGTGCAATGTCCATGGGGACTGCATCATCCCCAGAGCTTGTGTCAGCCTCCTGAGGATCAGAGCCACCATCCCCGGGCTCAGGCCCTGAGTTCTGAGCATTGTGTCTACGCCCTTTGTTTGAGTCACCTGAGCTGGCATGGGCAACTGCCCTCTGCCCTGCCCTGGATTTTGCCCTCAGGCCCGACGACTCAGACTTCTCAAGCCTGCCCAGCACTCCTGACTCGCCGACAGGCTGAGCGCCCTCAACCCTGATTTGAGAAGAAGAAGGGTTCTGCGCTGCCGACCGATCATCCTTGCTCTGCGTATTACCCAATGCTGCCGCCTCTGCTGTGAAGCCAGTGTCAGCACAATGCCCATGCTGACCATCCCTGTGGCGCCTGTCTTCAGAACTGCCCACATTGTCATCAGAGTCATTGTTGCTGCTGGTGTTGTTGCCGGCACCGTTGAGCAACGCTCTGCGCTTGGTGTACTGGTTCTGGCGGGTGCCGTGGGCTACCAGGGGGGCGCCCCTCTCTCCTGACCTGGGCTCCCATGCTCCATCACCCTGCATGCATACTGTCTGTGTCACATGCCATGCACGGACACACATACGCACACACACGCGCACGTATGCACAAAGGCAGTCCATTATGCACTCTATCTGCCATACACCATGCTCACACAAAGTCACCATGTCACATATTATGCGACCTGCCAGGTCATGCACACATTGCGGCACATTTTTGAGCTGATGCAGCATGTAATTTGCCGATGCTGCTATGTATGAAAGCAAGCTCGGCTTTGGTTGCGGCTAAATGCCTTGCAAACTTTACACAGTCAACCGCAGCTTTTGCCATGCGTGTTGAAGCTACTGCAGTCACTTGGAATGCTGCATAATGAGTGCATATGAACATTGCAAACTTTACACAACCAACCGCAGCTGTTGCCATGCGCGTTGAACTACTGCAGTCACTTGGAATGCTGCATGTTGAGTGCATATGAAGTGTAGAGCTATGACTGACCAGATGCTTCCAGGCTTTGTTCTTGTAGCTGCCTCTCCAGATGCGCTCTGAGTCTCGAGCCAGCCAGCTGGGCTGCAACTGCTGCTCAAACCCCATGAACTCTGCACGCACACCACCCTGGTCAGTACAGGTATTGCCCAGACACTCCAGCCTGCTTTGGACCCTTTCCTTGAAATGCAGGGGGTGACATCAATTGTCATGAACGCAAATTTCTGCCAGGCAAACTCGGTGCGCTCAGTACAATGCAGGGGCAGTGCATGCAAGCAGAGGCATTGGACAGCTGCAAAGTGCATATATTGCACATGATTTGATGCATACATGGGGAATTGCTGATGCAGACAACAGACATTACTTGGTGCATAATGGACATTGCTTGATGCATATAAGGGACACTGTTTGCTGTATATAATGTGCATGCAGACTGACTGCTGCGTATGGACACTGATCAAAGGTCCAAAGCATACCTATCTTCACTCTGTAGGTTTCCTCTTTGAGCACCCGCACCCTGTAGTAGCTGCCATTCTGCTTTTGCAGCACCATAGGGTTCTTAGCAGGCAGCTTGGCCCGCTTGCTGACGCCTGCTGCCCCACTGTTCCTGCCTACAGAAAGCAAAGCAGGCTACAGTGCTGCTCATCTTTGCTCACTGCTGCACATGGCTTGCAGCTAAACAAGGGACACACACCTGGCTGATGCAGACAAGCATGCAGCAGGGCACTGGTAGGATGACCATTGCTACCAGTGCTGTCAATAGTATCATTGTTGACTTATCATCACCATCATTGCTGATACTGTTGCTGATATTGTTGATGTTGCTACTGTTATTGCTGTTGCTAGACGCTGTCATTGACCTTGCTCAGCTTGGGACAGTGCTGCAACACAAGCTCAATGTCTCCTGGAAGTTGATGAACAAAATAACTCCTGACAGAAGCAGGCTAGACAATTCTGAAGAGCTGATGCCCACAGGCATGCGCAGTCTACATCACAGCAAATGATGGCTGCAGCACAGCTCCAGTGTACAGCATGCCAACATGGTTGAGCACCCACTGACGCTGAAACAAAATGCAGCGCAAGACTGCCAGAAGCCTGCCAGTCAAAATGAACCAGCCAAGAGCTAGTGGGACGCTAGTGGGAGCTAGTGGCACGGGTGGACGACTCCCCTGTAACCCAGAAAAGAGAAGAAAACACCAAACGAAAAAAACAGGCAGTGCAGACAAGCCCACCTGAACCTCCAACAGCATCTGCCTGATCTGGACAAGCAGCTGCCAGGTCTACATGGCTGTGAGATTCCCCACTAGTGCTAGCGCCACCTGTACCTTGCCTCAGCCTGTTGGATGTAACCTCAGCCTTGACTGTGCCATCACCATCCGCAACTACAGGCTTACTATTCCGCTTTTGGATTCCTCCTTGCTGAATGCTGCTGCCGGTGCCTTTCCCTGGGCTGCCGCTGCTGCCTTGATTAAGGGCAGGCTTCTCCCCACTGGCTGCTGGCTGTTCCAGTTTGACTGGCAGGCTTCTGCCATTCTTGCGCTGGTCAGTGGGCTGTGGGTGGGGTTGCGAGCCCTGAGGGGGTTGCATGGAGCGTGTGAGACGCAGCTCGGGGGTGAGGCTGCGCTGCTTCCTGCGCTGATGGGTCCCTGAGCGACTGTGCGTGTCTGCGTCCCCCTCTGCTTTGACCTCAGCCCTGCATAATTCGTTGAGTGACAAACATTCTCTACCTATGAAACCATGCAAGCAGACTCGCCGATCCAGGTGCCACAAAAGCAGCAAACACAATGCGTAAGGTGCCCTGTGTATGCCAAGCTGACTGAGCTGCTGCCGTTGCTTGTTTGCTGAAGCGTTGCCAAAAGCAGCATGGAACCAACACATAAGGGGTCCAGTATAGACCAAGCTCATGGACCCACACCTTGCAAGTATGGGCACCAAATATACAATGCCAAGACAAACCCGTCACAGCAGCAACGCTGATGGCAGAGGATATGCTTCTCACCTTTTCTTGGCTCCTTGCTCAGCTGAACGTGCTGCAAGCGGCCGCTGTGCCTGCCCACTCTCAGACTCAGGATCAGGCACACTGCTAGCGCGCGTGCGTCTCGGCCCAGCAGGGAAGTTGGATTTGGCCTCGCTGTCTGACATGCTCACAGAGTGCTCATGCAGGCGCCTGAGCTCCCGAGGTATCTGTGGCTCCTTAGCATGGCGCGGAGAAACTTCGCCTGAGCCATCTTCCTGCTCAGGGCCTCCTTCTACGCCGTGATAGCCCTGATACCCACCAAACTGCTGCAGCAAGGACTGGAACAATGAGCAAAGCAGGGCACCAGCGCGGACATTGTAGCGACAACAGCTGCTGCCAAATGCAGCATGGTGCACAATTGTGCAGCAGGGTGCTACAAGGTGAACAATGTGACAACAGAATCTGAGCTAGCTGAGCAGCATGCCAAGAGGTTCTCTCAGTTGTAGATACTGAGCAGCTGTATAAGAGCATGACTGCTTCAATATGCTATGTGTGCAATATTAGAAGTGATATAATTAATGCATGTGACAGGGTCTCAATCAGAGCTGCTGCATGACCTACAGCTTCACCTGCAGGACAAATATATGCTAGGAACTGTGGAACAGCAGCAGTACCTCGGGTTTGTAAAAGACAGGCGCTTTGCGCACTCGGCTAATATGCCGAGTGATGGGCGCAGCTGTTGGGGACTCTGGACCATTCAGCTGTTCATGCAGCTTACGTGCCAGCTCAGCATCATCACTGTCAACATGGACAGGATGGGCATTGTCAGCTGACTGCTGTCCCTCATGCTCATCAGATGGTTTCAGCCGCTTCAGTGGAGAGCAGCTATGACCTTTGCCTGCAAACACAACTGAGTTTGCATACTGCAGACGCATCGTGAGCAGGGAAAGAAAGGGGCAAATGCAGCTATTGCACTGCTGAAGTTATGAGGGAACCACACTGCTGGGGCTGCTACATCTCCGAGGTAGCAGGGTGAAGTCTGACAGCAAATGAGCAGCTGCACGCCCTGTGGCAGACTTCATGCTGCTGACTGCAGAGGGCATGCAGCTGCCAACTCGGCAGACAAAATGCCGCAACCAGGGCCGGAGATGCTGAAAATGTACCATTCTTGATTGGCGAGATGTCCTCTGTGGACTTGACAGTGCCATTCTGGCGCGGCTTGACGATGGTCTTTGACATCTCAAGAGAGCAGGAGTTACAGCTGCCTTGGTGCTGGTGCGCTGTGTGCAGACGTCATGTCTTGCCACAGGCGAGTCTTGAACACAATCTGGCAGGCTCTGCGACATCAGACAAGCAGTTTCAGACCCACAAACAGACTTGAGCAAGGTCAATGTAGGGTCACAAATGCCCTGAAGACCTGCTGATGGAATCAGCAACCTCAGACTGCAGACAGCAACTTTGCTGCTAGGAGCGCTTACACTCTATGGGGACATGACACATCACTGTAAGATATATGCAACGCATGCTGCTCAAGTAGTGAGAGCAGTCACTACTGCTGGCTGCTATCAGCAAAGACAGGTGCTGCTTCGAAAGAAGAGCGTTGAACAAGGTAGGCTGGCAGCCATGACAGCATCCTAAGCTGAAGCTAACATGCTTGACACGGCAACGAAACAATGCAGCCACGCTGAGTGAGATGCGAGTTCAGGCAAGTACTGCCCACATTAAACTTTGCAGGATAGGGGAACCAGCGCCCACCTGTCAAGATTCAGCCTTATGATGCCAGCAACCGGGACACGTCTGCTGGCCGGCGGAAATGCTTTACTGCGATGACAACTCCTTGACGCAGTAGAAGGTCGAAGCTGGCTGCACAGACTAGACAGACAAACGCAGCGAGAGTAGCTTGAGCTGTGTGCAAAGACCAGTCCCACAAGAGTAAACCTGACGAGTGGGGCTAAACATGCACGATGGGTGCAGCAGGTGACAACGTCACAACTAGCAAAACGTGCCACGGAACGACGGACTCAGTGCAGATATATGCTTGGCAAGCTGCTTGGTGCTGATGCTGCCTCTGTAATCTGCGCTCCAGAGGTTTATTTAGATTTACCAGTAGTTTAGCGCACACGAGGTGAGGGAATGATAGAACATTTCTGTCTTTTGGCATCTGTGCCTTCTTCCGATTCCTGGGGAAGCTGAAACCGGCGAACGAGGTTAAGCAGGTGGAAATTGTGTGGAGCTGTGAATTCATCTTGGTGCTGGCCGCACTCACCAATCAGCGCGATGTTTGGCCGCGGATCTTTGTTCCAGATGCTTGGGGACGACTTCTTAAGGGATCCGTTCTTTCAAGATCCTCTCAACCACTTGTTCGGCAACACGGGGTTCCTTGACCCGTCGCAACAAATCGCTCCATGGTCATCAGCAGCGCTGCCTCAGCGAAGAGGTCGCGAGGTATTCTCGTCCGCGTGGCTCGCCACTCTAGTCGCGTTTTGCTGTTCTGTACGAAAGACACTCTGACTGGTTGCACAGGTGCCAATCGAGTCCTCTAGTCACCGTTCAGCAACAGGCATTTCAGCACAGCCAGGGTTCAGCATCGAAGAGGTGGAAGACAGCGACCATAGCCCGTCAAATGGTGTCGCTCCCATTGTAGAGGAGCCTGCTGAAGGTACTTCAGGAATAGCCACTTGGTAGGAGTAGCCACTTAAGCAGCAGACAGTCTTGACACAACCTTTATGCTTTCACAGGATGTAGAAATGCTCATAGACATACCACTGCCAGGGAACCAGCCCACTCTAGTCATTCTTCAATGACAGTGCATTTGGAGACTCTAACCTTTTTGGCAGCGCAAATGAGGGGAACATGGTTTTCTACAGTTCATCTGTGGTTGCCCAGCAAGGTCCTGACGGAGCGCAGTATGCACAGTCTCAAAGTTCATCCTATGGAGGTCAAGGGGTACGGCCCGCTGTCAATCCTGACTGATCGTCTGCTGTGCAATGCTCAGTGCCGTGACACCCATCAAAGGCTGCTCATGACAAGTGTTGGCTGCACATGCAGGTTGCTGAACACCAGATGCGCATGAAAGACGGTCGCACTGGGCGTGAGGAAATGACTATCTCTCGCCACATTGGGAACAAGGTCAGCTCATATGGCACCTCGATAGATACTGCCACCAGGCACTCTTGTCCTGACAGCAATGCATACACAACAAAAGTGATGCAGGAGCAGCGTGTATTGCAAGTCTGTCTCTGCCTGTACTATGTCTTACATCAGTATGCAGAATGTGTAAATCAGTACGTAGTCTACTGTGGTCTGCAGGGAAGAACTGTCACAAAGCAGCGGCAAGCTGATGGAAGGCAGTCACAGCAGCAGCGCTTGCACAATATCACAGAGGATGATGCTGGCCATTTTGATGAGGAATGGACTTATGAAGCAGAAAGGAGTCTTCCGATGTACATGCGTAACAACAGGGCAGCCTTGCCTCAGGCATCCAGAACCAACAGACCGCCTGCTGTGGGATGGTAAACAGACCCCTTCTTCTTGTGCAAAAGATGTCAGCTCTGCAGCAGGATGAGTCAGAGAGTGCAGTAAGCACAACCCTGCAATACTGGGTTGCTTTTGCTATGTCAAAATGGGGCAACATGACAGTCTGTTATCTTGTCGGTTCAGGCCGTCTGGCAATGTATATCATGCTCCAATTATCTCTGAATGAACCTGCTACTGCAATTACTGATTTGTTCGGCTCAGGAGTGCATGCTTTGCCTTTTCATGCAATAAGATCAAGTGTAAGGTTCAGACACAGTCCGGATTGCCTGCATGATGCCCATTTGGAATGGTGCTTATCTTGTGTCTTCCTTTGATCAGTGTTTGGCTGTTGGGTAGAGCAAATATTGCAAAGGCCTTTGGTTATTACTAATTGTGAGTTGTGCTGCAAGAGACAAAGGTCATGCATATTATGAAGATGTATGTAGTCTTAAGCCATTTAGGTAGTATTGAGCATCAGTGCCTGTTCACACATCATCATCACAATCTCAAGACTGCAAGACCCTCTGGATTGTATCTGTACGACCCACTCGCCAATTGGCCCTGTCAATGGAACTACCTGCACTGCCTACCTTCAGCTCTGCACTGGACGCAGCATCTGCCTAACCTCAGGAGTGGCCAGCAGGAATTGCTGCTTTTGATGATGCTTCCACTCATAAGTTACCATAAAGAGTCAAAGTTCAGTTGCAATGCATTGTCTTTGAGCTGTTGCCACAAATACCATGCTTCTGTTACGACCATGTGAGAGGGCAAGGGCTTGCTCAAAAAATATAAGACAACTCACATTAGTTCCAGTGCAAATGTCTTTTTTCCTGGTACAACAGATCAACATTTGATGCCATTGTAAGCAAAATATCAAACATCTATGTTACATAATAGTCTTCTCATAGAGTTACATAGGCAGTAGCTTAGTTCCAGTATCCCTGTCTCCTGCCCTGGACACCAATCTGTCCCAAAAATAGTGTAAGGAATAGGCCAGCGTGATATACTGTCAAGTACAGCCTGCACACAGAATAAAAACAACACTTATAAACAGAAGGCAGGCTGTTGCCAGCCATGAGTCGGAATCATGATTGCCTGTATCTGTGCAAGCATGGTCCAGCACAGTCACATGTGCAGTCCCTTGTACTGCATGAGGTTTGCTGGAGTGTAAGATGCAGAGTTGAGGGCAACAAATGCCCTGCCCGTAATGGCAGAGGTTGGCATAAAGTTTTTCAAACTCATAACAAGCATTGTTGGTTGATTTCTGGCTGCCTAAACAGTGCCTTGCACAGATAATTACATGGGATTCGGCAGGACATGTGATTTGAGGTACATATAGGGTTGTAGGAGTGTCATGCAGTATGTGACTTCTGAGGACATACCAGAAGGGGTCATTCAATGGGGGTCCATTTGGGAATCGGCCCAGGTTTCTGCCTATGCTTGACATGAACTCTCCAAAGAATGATCCACCGTTGAAAATGGGTACACCTAGGTTTGTAGGAAGGGTCCACCTGGCCAGAACAAGTGTTAAAAACCTGGCCTCAAATAATCTTGCACAGGCAGCAAATGCACATTGAGCTGGCAGCTGACAACCAGTGCTATAGAAAGACTCACCCCAAGAATCCCAAGACAAAGACTAGAGGGTCTGTTCTGATCCAGTTGGAAGGGTAGTCCTTGGTGCTGCACAGACAAGGACGACAATTGAGATCCTGTTCAGCTCGTGTGCCAGGATATGAACGTTCGATTTCATGCGACTTAGTGAAACTCACTCCATGGTGGCTGCCCGTCTGGTGGAGTTGACGGACCTCCTGATAGCACGGGGCAGCACAGGTCCCAACTGTTGACCCATGTAACCTGCGTCACGCCACTGATCAGGCAGTACTCTTGTGTACCTTTCGCGGATTGTGTATGCAGACTTTAAGTTCAAACAGCAGCATAACTAACGGTGCGAGCTATCGCATGCACCACTGGCAGGCTTGTTGCGAAGTTCGACGCCGCACCCGAGCGGACACGCGTCGTCTGCTTTGTTGGTCGGGCTTGCAGGGTGGCTGAGCATAGCCCTGAGGCTGTCATGACGGCTGCCATCGTCGCGATCAAGCTGTCCGGTAGGTAACTGTTGAGCGGGCTCGTCGTGTATGTCGCTAACAGGATCTGCTTTATCCTGAAGACCTGATTGGCATGTTGAATCTGGAAGAAGAGGACTGGGTTGAGGCTTTCAGACCAAACACCTTTCAGATTTCTCGCCTTGAGGGCAAGTAATGGTTTCACACTGATGTGATAGTCGTCAGCCATTGACGACCATGTACTGGCTGCTAGCTGTTGTTGCGGTGCTTATAGCTGCAGCTGCTGGGTACTATATTCAGTACACTGTGTTCAACACCGAACCCAACATTATCGGCCAGCAAAAGTGAGCCAACCTTTGCTGCGTAATGAACGCCTGGCAACCTTGAGCTCGATTCGCCAACTGGTCAGCGCATCACGCTGAGAGGTCTTTGACCACTCTGTTTCTCTGTAGGAAAGCACGATAGCGGGCAAGCAAGCAAGGGCCACTGGAGTACTCCAGGAGAAGCGCAAGCACTCTTGACATAGTTTCTCAGCACCGGCTGACATTGGATGATTTGAAAGCAGGAAACAGATCACAAACATTGTTGCCAAATAGCGATCTGGTCATGTGTACTCTGAGTCCGCAACTTACAGACTGAGACTTGCTAGAGGTTGGCCTCCGACTGCATGTAATGTCAACCTGACAGGCAAGGTGATTGTTGATCTCCACTTTATGCAACATGTAATCAAATCTGGCATGGAGGATGAAACCTTTTTGTATGCATTTCATCGCAACCCTGACAGGTAAGCTAGTCACACAATCTGCATCTTTCAGAATTCAGTTTGGCAGGCCAAATAGTGGAACTTCATCATTGTATGCCCAACTGGAAGCCTGACAGACAGACATGTCACTCAACCATCGCGGGCCATGTAGGTATCAACTCGAGCAGGCAAGCTTGCCATATGTTGTCCTCTAGACATACAGCTGCATGCATCAATGAGTATGAAGATGCAGCCCTGTGACACTGGGTGACTCTGGCTCAATGTCTGCAATTGCATGGCGACAAGCAACCACAATGTTGTTGTCGCCATGCCCAAGATGGGTTAAAGTACACAAAAGTAGAGCTGTGCATACATGTGGATTTTGAATTTCAGACTCAAGCTGTATGTATGGTTGAATTGAGCAAAACATGTCTGTACAGCCACTCAATGAACATGAACATGACATGTCTGCAGCTGGCTTTGTGGTCTTTTGCTGTTTTGTGGTAGCAGGACATGTTATGCCCATTAAAAATTGTGCGCAGAGGCACATTGTCGCACTGATTTCTGGGACACAATTCCATCCCTTGCCATGAGGGTTCAAACACTGCTTAGGCACACAAATCATGTACATTGACATGCTGGCTGGCAGATTTTTTTCTCCACTGCTAGCTAGCAACTAAAGTTGGGCATGCAGATGTAACAGTCTCACTCATTCTCTCTCACTCTCTAGCCTACGTAGCAGTCGCTTCTGGCCTAAATGCAGTGTCGCCTTTAAAATTGATGCCGTTTACTAGTCAGCTGGTGCAAATGCCTTCCGTCTGTGTCTTATCCAGTGCCAACCTAGCTCACTGATCAAGCACAGTGATCTGTGATCCTGTCACCACCTTGAGACAAGCTCGCTGCGGCCGATGAAACTGTTGTTTTATTGACAACCTTTCCGCCTCTCGGCTGACGACTGTCCGACACCAACAAGCCCATTACACAAGCTGGATACGCTTTGCTCACAGCCAGCCCACTCAGGAAGCTAGAGATTGATCGTCCTGTGACGTATGCCCAACCATTCCATGTTCTCTTTAGAGCCACTCTCCGTCACACTAGGCGCAGTCCTGGCAAGGGGCTCACCTGGCATAACGCTCTATCACGCCGATCTGCAGCTAGGAAGTCACACTACCAAGGTGTGCTGCATGCAGACCCTGCCTCTTACGCCTTTTGCACAGTCTTCCACATCTGCAGTTGTTGATGGGGCAGGTGGCTGTCAAAGTACTGCAGACCAGCGACGCTCCAGCTGCAGCAGCAGCTAATTTTGCAAAGGAAGTCTGCACAATCCAGCTGGCATCAGCAGCTTGTCAGCGAGTATGCCGCATGCTTGGCTGCGGCAAGCTGAATGGGGACACATGCATTGTCATGAGCTTGTACCCAAAGTCAGCTGTCAAGCTCTTGAGTGAAGGTTAGTAAGCATATCACTACAATTGTCCTTGGGTGAGTGTGCCTTTTCACTATACAGTGCTAAGATGCTGTTTCATTGGTGAGCAGCAACTGCCTAATGTGCAAAAGCCCTGCATTGCAGGCCCTCTTGCTTTACCAGAGCTGGTTGCGCTAGGCTTGGAGATACTGGAGGGACTGATGCAGCTCCATGCAGTTCAAATCCTTCATCTGGACTTGAAGCCTGCCAATATTCTATTGGATGATTATAGCCATGCTTACCTCTCTGACTTTGGCATTTCTCAGGTTTTGAGTACCTTAGAAGCCTGCACGGCGGTGACTGGCATGTCTGGGACTCCACATTACATGTACGCTCACTCCTTGCTTGGCCATCAACATAGACTTGACCTGTACTTACTATAGCAGCTGAATATGCACAAGATCTGTAGTTGTTTCCATTGCTGTTCATTGTGGGGACTGATTAGCACATTTAGGGGTTGAGGCCCCATGTCTCAAGCTGTTCAATGATTCAGAATGGCAACATGCTGACCACTGCAGCGTGTGAGTAACCTGCAGGTTACCCTAAACACATACAGACATATATCACTTACAGATGCATCGTGGACACTCTGCACATTTGCGCAGTGCCCTTGTGCAAGCATTGCATGGTGTGTGCAGGGCTCCAGAGCAAGCAGATGCTGAATTTGGCAGCAAAGGGCCTCACTCTGATGTCTGGGGCTTTGCTGCTTGTATGCTGCATCTGACAACTGGGCAACCCCCCTACCATGACTTAAGCCAGCATCAAATGTTGACTGCCATGATCAAGAAGCGACAGCCAGAGATCCCAACTAGTATGCCAGCCTGGATGCAGCAGGCCCTGCAGCAGTGCTTCTCATTTGACACTGCTGCTCGCCCCTCTGTCCCATATCTGCATCAGGTATTGCTTGAGAGTTGGCGAACTGATGACCTGTCAATAACAGAGTGACCAGCAAATGTAGTTTACATTGTAGGTTTGTTTGTTGTGGAATTTGTGGTTGTTGCACGTACAAAGTGTCATTTGTTGACATGTGCCTTCTCCCCAGCACAACCGTAAGGTACTCCACCGCAGGGCTCCAATAAGCTTCTCCAGCCTTTGCTGGCCCGCCTCTTGCACTTTTTGATTTGCTTGCTGAATCAGCTCTAGCTACAAAGTCGACTCTAATTCATATGTGACAGATGACTACTCATGTGTAGACGTTCAAAGAACATGCAATTTGTGGACAGCTTGATGAGAAATCAGGTACTGAAGAAGACACTGGAGCATCGGTGTCTGCTACTGAGGTATGCAGCTCAGAGCCGCATCACTCTTTGTGTATATAAGCACGACTCTGGCCATTTGAGCAACATGCAGCACACCTGCTCTGTTGCCTCCTTTTGCAACCAGTGATGCATTTGACTGAAGCCTGAGTGCCAATCCAGCTTGACCAGCATTCTGCACTGCATCCCAGGTGAGCAATTGCACCACACATTCTATACAGCACACGTGGACAGAAGCTACTCTGTAGGCTGCCTGGCTTCCGTTCACATGTAAATTACATCGGTGATGACTTCTCCATTGCATATGCCCGCTACAAGTGTTTCAGGTTCAACTGCGTCCATGCAATTTACAAATGGAGTTGTTGCACATGCTTGAGGACAAAGCAGTAATGATCAGTTCACCCTGTAAGCATGATGGCTAAGCCCAGGCAAAGTCTGAGCCCAAACTTCTTGCATTCAGGAGGCAGCTTCAGATGTAGAGGACAAGGCGTCAGACAGCAATGCTAGCTCAGGTATGAAGACGGCGGATTTTGTCTGTACATACTCTGGCCACTTTTACAGATGAAAATATGTGTGGAATTAATGAGTGAATGAATGATCGTGTGGATGAATGATTTGAATGTGCAAATAAATTCAAGGGTGAACACATGCAGGGGACAAGCAGTCTCAATATCTGCAGAGTGCTCTCGATTCTCTTGTGAGTCAAGACCCCGATGAGCAGGAGGGATGCGGGTGTGGCTGCATCCTTTATGCCATCAAAGACTCAGTGCCAAAACATGCAATCGTTGAAGCAGGTCAGGGTTGCACCCGCTGACGTATGTGCCAACACACAAGCCGTGTTTGTGAAGTTCCATGATTCTGCATGTGTCTTGTTGCAGATGACCAATCAAGATCGTTATAGCGCATACTGACTGTGTAACCAGTTGTTGCATATTGCAACATCCATGCAAAGCAGGCATGATTGGCTCCACTGGTTAGAGATTCTAAGCTCTCCTCGCCAAAGATGCATTGCATATTGCAATTGTTACATGTAGGATTTATGACATGCTGCTGCAACAGCTGTATGCATGTTCCTATTGCAAGTCCACTGAACGTTGGCACTTGCCAGTATGGCAGGCATTTTGCCCCCTCTCACAGCGCTGCTGAAGTCCCCACAGGACAAGGTGCGAAAAGCAGCAGCTGATGCCATTGGACAGCTTGCACACGGTGATTCTGAAATGGGCAATGCAGTTGTCGAAACAGGTCGGCCTGTCTGGTGTGTCAGAATACATGTACTCAGCTTAGCATGGTCATTCTGTCTCTGTGACACAGCTGTTTTTTTATCGTGGGTCAGTGGCTGAATATTTGTCTGACAGATTCTGTCACCTTCCAGTGTTCAAAATATGCATTTTGATGCTGGCATTGCACTTGTAAAGGCCTTTGCAGCATCCTGTGTGCGGGCGTAGCACTTGTACTTGTGTAGACGCAAGACATGGCCATTTCTGTGTAGGTGCCTTGCCATATTTAGAAGAGATGCTGAGATCGCCGCAAACTGATGTTCAAGAAGCTGCGGCTGCTGCATTAAGAAAGCTCCTCCTAGCTGCTGACTCAGCATCCCAAGGTCAGTGTGCATGTACCTTGGAATGCGCTTTGTATCAATTGTTTTACAGCCAGAAGGGATATGTTCTCATGCAAAACGGCGCTGGCATAATCTTGAAGAAGGTGTTGTGCAGACAGGTCTTGCCCTGCAAGCACCCTTTGCTGTGATAGAATGCACTGATGTGACAGGACACATCTGATTATGGCAAGCGCTCATGTGACCATCAGTAGTGTTGCTTGGCAATCTTTGTCTGCCTGGTTGCCACTTGCTTGAAAGGATGGCAAACAGTTAGAGACATGCTGTGAAATTGCAGGTGTGTTGCTCTGTTTGGCTCAAATGCTACAGTCAGAACAGATCATTGTCAAAGAAGCTGCAGCGTCTGTGATTGGTGTGTTGCCAACTGAATTGGGGTTCAAAGCACTCATTGCAACAGGTAGTCAAAAGCCGGTTGTGACCCTGATTCGCTGAATTGCACAAATAGTGCAACTGCCAACAACAGGATGTAGTGCCTGCACAATGTGTGTATGGCTCATGAGCAGTCACAGTCTTTGGCGTGATTGTTGCCATTGCCCAAGGTGCTTGTTTTGGGCCATGAGCCATTCAACCATACAGTCGATTGCAGCTATGTTGTGTGGCAGGAGCATGGAGTTACTTGGTAGACATGCTGTCATGCCCACATCACAGATTGCAGAAGACAGCACTTGAAGCAATTGAGGACATGGTGCTGGCTGAAGATGTTGTTGCAGCAGGTGTTGTGTCTCTTACTCTGCATGCTTTACAGCTGCACAGATCCAAGCATATGTATGATGCCTTTGGGGCAGCCAGACAAAAGCCACTCTTTCACACTCTCATGGGATTACAGCTGTTGCGCAAGGTTCCTCCTACATATTGCACATTTGTATGCATTGAATTCTTGTCATTACACGCACCACAAAATTATTGCAAGCTACCTACAAACGTCTTCATGTTGACAGGCATTGTTGCCCCTTTGATGACACTACTGAAGTCAGAGGAAAATAGCTTGGTATTACAAGCTGCAGATTTCATCGGTCAATTTAGACGTGGCAAGGGCAGGGCCTTTGTACAAGCAGGTGAGGCCTCGTATCTGAGTGCAACAATTACGGCATCAGCTCAGGTCTTCCATTCGCATTTTCGTTCATTGGCATGAAGGACCGTGTCATGAGCGCTGGCTCAAACAGCAAGAATGCAAGTTGGTGTACTTCTCAAGGAAATTGCTTCTTGTTCTGATCAATGCATGTTTGATTCAGTGCAATGCCTCGTTCAGTTGCCTGTGGGGGAACTCGCAATGCAATCTTGACAGGTGTGATTTCTCTCTTGTTGGAGCTGGTGAGGTCTCCGTTTTATAGTGTGACAACTGGTGCTCTTTACGCAATAAAAGGCTTGGCCGAAGATGACTCAACCGGCTATGCCGCAGAAGCAGTCATTGCAGCAGGTAGTACTGTCCATATGCACAATGACACAGCATTGCGTAGCACTTTGAAATACACAATCCATCCTGGACGACCAGTGCTCCTTTGCTCCCTTGCATGAAAACTACAAGGCTTGACAACCTTGTGCATGTGCTTAAAGGTGTGTCGAGGTCTTGATCTGTTGGGATCTGCTCCTTGGTGCTCATTCAGGAAGACTTCACTGTGACATCGTGGCAATGATTATATGTGTTATAGTCAGGTCATACTGTTTTGTTACATCACACTGCATGGCATCATATTGTGCCAAAATCCAGGAGTTCATGCAGGTGCCTTGCCCTTAATGATTACTCTGATGAATGGAGAACATCACTTGGTTGCAGCCAATGCGATCGCACAAATGGCATCTGCTAGCAATCAGGAGGTCAAGAACGCAATAATTGACTGCATGAATGATGCAGGTGATTGGCATGCAACCGAGTTCCTTACTGTAAGCAAGCCTGCCAGCACATGCATTGCACAGCAACGTGCAGCGACACAAAAGCAGCATACAGCAGCTCTTCTTGCAACTGAAGCTAGCAATCAATGCCTAACATATATGTATGTATATGTAAACGTATATGTATATGCATAAGCCCTTGGCTGCATTGGTGCACCCATGACTTGCACGTCTTTGCTCAACATGTATGTTCTCTGACTTACAGACATTTGCAACAGCTGCTCATATGCATCTTGCAAAGTGTATGTGGCTCAGTGAACAACAACTTGACCAAAGCTGAACAACTCTTGTGTTGTACAGATGCACTTCCAGATCTCATGACCATGCTGGGTCATCCAAACCATATAACCACTCAGTCAGAGGCAGCATTTCTTGTGCAAAGGTTGTCGGTGGGCAGTCAGCCTTTTATCGATGCCCTTGTTGCAGCAGGTGACTTTTGCAACAAACAATAAAAGCCATGTTTGTTGCTTTAAGAAACACATTGCGTTTGCTGGACTGGTGAGCTTTTAATGGTTGCATTCTGTTTTACCCATGAGAAAGGATCATTCACAAAGCTCAAATGCAGTTACAATGTTGCACAACAGCTGCCCCTAACCAAACAAGCAGTTGGTTTCCTGCACTGTGCTTGTGTTACAAGCTACTCATGTCACCTCTGCCCATTGGTCATTCAAGGCGACTCAGTTCACGTGCAGCACAAGAAGGCAAATGCTCTGATTGCAGGTGCTCTACCACTGCTGTTGGCTATGCTTGAAGATCCAGATCCTGCTTGGTATGTGCGGGGCTGCGTGAGGGCAGCAGGAGCCATCCGGCATATAGCGCAGGGCACACATGAGAACAGAGAGTCTGTTATTGCAGCAGGCGTGTTGCCAGTCTTGGTACAGTCATTAGACAGAGATAGGGAAATTGCTGCTGAGGCAGCATGGGCATTGTGTAACATGGCCAGTGGTGACCAGAAGTGCAAAGATGCTGTCCTTCAAGCAGGTACTGTCACAGTGCGTCTGATTTTCTGTGATAGTAAAGGGGCGGCTGTGTATGAAGGTACACGGCATACATCAGTGCACAGCATGCACACAAACAAGGTCGCTTGGCGTCACAAGTAGTCAATGCCTTTTGCGCATTCAGCAACTCACCACATCTGCAATGAGGCAATGCCGAACAGTGTGCGCTCATCAGCTCAGATGTTGCGACATGATGGTATAGACAGTCCCTCTCATGGGCTCAGGTCTTTTATTGTTGTTTCATCAAGCACAAACTGTCTCTTAGCATGTCTAGTGCATACCAGTTTTCAAGGCTTGACTGACCCAGCAAATCTGCGATCCCTTATAATTCATGGCTTGGTGAGCTTGCAGGTGCTGGTCTAGCTGTGGTCAAATTACCCTTGAGTTGCCATTTGGACTACATGGGCAACATGCCTGGTGATCTGCATACGGCAGCAACTGAACTCATTAAAAGCTTGGGGATACGCCACACCATAGCAGATCACAGGGAAGCAGACAATATTGGTGCAAAGCAATGATTCACGCTTGCTCTGCTCACCAGAGGTTGCTGAGTACAAACAATGGTGCCCAGCTCTAGACAGGCTGTGCAGACATGCATCAAAGAGACATGAAGGACTAGTACACCATATATAGTACATATGGGTACAATTGAAACACATGAAAACCTGATGCACTTGCACATGCGCAGCACTTTAGATGGGAATCTTAGACATGCTTTTTGTGACAGCATGACTCACGTCGCCATATGCGTTGTCAGAAGTGAGCCCAAACGTGCAACAGCCCTGCTGCTGTGTTCATTCTTTGGAAGGACTAGTCGCGAGTGCTCTGGCCGAGTCAAATGCTAATGTCACAACCAGTGCGTCCAAACCGTTGTTGAAACATTGACACAAGCTAAGACATGAACCAGATGATGACTCACCACAGCATTGTTGAACCTGTTTGTGTCCAATGACAGATATTAATCTTGGGACCTGCATCTGCCAGAAAGTTTCTGGTTTAACTCAAATTTAACTCAAATGCGCAGCTTGCAAGCAGGTGCACAGTGTGATGTATGTCTTGTACCTCATATGCATGCTATGACCGTGTCATATTTGCAAGGTGAACAAAGACAGCTATGTGCAGATTCCATCTGTAAGATGAAAGTCTGAGCTGGGTCAAAGATGATGTTCAGTCGAGAGTCTTTGAGACCAAGAACAAGTCTTTACAGGTTGAGCCATGGGCACTGCAGAGCTGAAATGCTGATTGGAGATGATAAACAGCAACTACACATGGCTCAGCCAGTGCTCAGCCAGCCCTAGCGGCTAACATACAGGTGGCACATGCCTGGCTCCTAGGATACATGGAAAGAAGCAGCAGAATGTACAGCAAGAATACAAACCATGACATGAAAGCAAGCTGAAACATTGCTGAAGTTGCGTGGGATCAGCAAGCTGAAATGACACTGTTCTGGCCATTTACAAGCAATCTCATGCTGTGCCAGCAGTACAGTATAGGTTCCACCACATACTGGTCTACAATACTTGTAGATTGTCTGTTGGGCTCACAAGTGTTTTTACCACTTTAGATCGCACTGCAGATCAAGGCCACGATGAGCTACTGCCTCCCTCAATAACCCATGACCATAGAAAGATCCAGTGATGAACAAAATACAAACTCTGCCTGACAGCCTGCTACATCCCAATGACCTTTACTGAATGCATACATGCTGAGCAGACTTGACGTCCTTGTCTCAACAAGCATGGCAGCATCCCAAATAGATCGTCACATTTTGAGGTGGTCCTGGGGTACAATTTCCCCAAGGGGACCAGCAGGTGAGACAGACATGGCATCATCCGCCATGGTGAAGCTGCAGATTTCCCCTGCCAGATCCAGGCTTGCCCAGGAGGAGCTCTCTGGCAGCGTGCGAGGCTGGAAGCGAGCCTGTGATGCAGGCTGCATGCTGTGCATCAAAATGGCACTCTCTTCTGGAGTGGAGCTCAGGTACATGAAAGCCTCCAGGAGCAACTCCTGTGGGGACAAACTGGTTTGACAAGGACTCATCTTGGATGTGAAGATTTCATGCAAGCAGTGCATGTAGCATGTCTGTGAGTCAGTGCTGCATGGCGCTCTGGTTAAGCTGGGATGCTTCAATGCTCAAGAGCTCAGGCGTAAGACTAGCACTCTTAACCAGGCAGGTGCAGAATGGTCCAGCAACATATCTCGGCAAACAATTCACAGCTTTGTATATACCAAGGATACCAATTCAAGGGTGCCAAAACACAATGTGAAAGCCAACTGTACCCAAGGGGTTTGCTGTTGAGTGCACTTAACCAGTAGAGCAGTTGCTGTTCTGTACATAATGGCATGGGGCAGAACTTTGCTTGATAGATTGGACCTCAAATACATCTCCAAGGATGCACTGATTTGCAGAGCCCAGTGAAATGCCTGGATCATAAGTGTTGTGAAGTATACAGCATGCAGTCATGCAAGGCTGTGTTAGGCTGCTCAATGCATTGAAACGCATCTCGGAGATTATTGTTACAGTGGGGCAGACCTTGAGGATGGCCGCCCCAGCAGCAGTTGGGTGTTTGCCCACAAGCCCCAGCTCCTCATAGTCCATGGTGGGGAATCTAACCAGCCCAAGGACCTCATCCAGGAAGTGCTCCCTGCATTCATCTGCATCCACCCATCTCATGGCAGCCAGGAAGACGTTGAACTCAGACACTGTGCCCAGCTCGTTGCTCTCTAGAAGCGCTGTCAAGGTCTCATATCTGCAAATCACAATGGGTGCGGTATCAGAATCGCTACAGCACAGTGGTGAATCATACCTCTTGTGATTAGATTGATGCAGTCTACTTCTGATGATGTGTTTCGGAAGTCTTGAAATGGACACAAGCAGCAGCAGTGGCTGAGATGCTGCTGGGCCCTCTGGTCCTGCTCAAGGTCTCAAGCTTTGCCATGCCAGTGTCATATTGATACAAGACAGGGTCGTGTATGGGCATACAGGAGAGACCCATTCTCTGCTGATGCAAGGGGTCATGCAGAGTGAGGTAAGGTGGCACTGTATTGATGCAAGATGCCAGGGGAAGATGATAGTCAGTTGTGATCGCCACCTGCTGGCTATACCATTCAAGCTGAGGGCTTCACCAAGCAAGGATGATCACACAGCCAGCTTTCCACAATGTGCAGGTCTAGAGGACAAGTCTTGCATGCAAGCACTACTGAATTGAACATTGTAGCAATGAAGAATGGCTGGTGCATGTTGTGTGTGCCTGCAGGCCATGCAAAAGCCTCCAACTGGCCTCCTCTGATTGTACCTGGAAATGTCAGCAGGTTGGGGCATGACTGCAGGCCAGCAGGTTGGACTATGTTGCTCACCTGAAGCGTACAAAGCCTTCATGAATGCATGCGTCATCAAAATGCTCCAGAACCATGTCCCAGCAGACCTGCAGGTATGGGTTGAGCTGAGCTTGTTGCACAGACTGTTGCACAGACTATTGCACAGACTATTAGACAGACTATTAGACAGACTATTGCACAGACTATTGCACAGACTATTGCACAGACTGGTGCACAGACTTACACAACAGACTACACAGGGAAGCTGAGCAGTCTGATGCAAAACATGCATGCAATGTTTCACTAGAGGCTTGCCTTCCTGTCATTGTCTTGAAAGACGATTTTACTGTTAGACAACTGTGCACTACAGTTACATGTGGCATTGTATGTGACACTGCTCAGGCAACAATTGGTATTGAATGCTCAAACGGCGCGTTGAAATGATATGCTTGCGTACATACAGGGATTGCAGTGAATGACGGAGCCATGTAAAGCTGCTGGCAGCCTATGCAATGTGCAAGCAGGAGATTAATGCCAAGGTTTGTATGGAAACAGGCTCAACTGTGGTATATGCACTGTCAGGTCTTTGGCAAGAGGTGCTTGAGAGGGCAGGACTGTGGATCACCTTTCGAAGTGCCTCCATGTTGTACTGTGCAGCCATTTCCAGCATGGTGCAGCAACTGCTCACACTGATGTTGTGCTCAATGAACTGTACACATGCGCTGTGCAGCGCCTTGACCTCGAAGTGCTCAGCCAGGGCGCAGATGGGGAGCACGTTGTCTGGTGTCAGGTGGCACTCGGCAGTATAGCAGAAGCGCAATACAGCTTGGAGAGTTGCTGAAGATGTGTCCTTCAATCGAACCTCCAGTGCGCTCTGTATGTGTTGCATGTCTGGAAAGGAAGACGAAGTGTCACATTGCGTGTTTGAGTGGACAGCGAGTAAGCAGGTTCCAAGGTACATGTTGGCATGCATGCACCTTCTGTAAGCATGGCCCTCTCGAAAGGCTTGCTGCAGGCTGCCAGGATGGCTCTGTGGCAGTAGAAACCACAGCCATCGGCTGCCACTACTCTTACATCGCTGAACTGTGGTTTGTCAAACAGACCGCCAATTCTGGCGAGATGGGCAGCTTGGTCCTCGGCCAGATCTTTGTGCAGAACCTGTACGCCGCGTATCAGCGGGTCAGTGCACGTCAAGTGCGCATATTGGTTGCTTCGCCTCGCCAACAAGCCTATGCGCAACAAAGCACTACTTGACGCGCACCATAGCTACGCTTCGTCACCTCCACGCTGATCTCGCTTGTGAAGTGTATCACTTTGTTCCGCGAAATCTGCAATGCGTTTAGCAATATGTAACGTAGATATCATCGAGCAGCGAGGCAAGCTTCGAAGTTTTGGACCGCGGCACCCCGTACCGAGCTTTCTCGGCAAACACTCGCAAGCTCTGCAAAGGTCCACTCGACCCCGCCAATTACTTGAGGTTGCAAAATCTTATGCGCTCTGAAGGTCAAACTCGCCAACAGACAGCTTGACGCTGGCGCAGACACAGACTGCTGCGTGGTACAAGACTTCGGTTGAGACTAGCTAAGTTAGACGCTGCTCGGGGTCTTTGGACATTGTCAGACCGTTGCTTTCTTGCACGGCATCTTGCTAACAGTTCGTATGCATGCCTCCTGCTTGCGCATATTGTGCGACTAGACAGCGAACACATCCCCATGCAGATTCACATGTCAAGCAGATCCTTCCTGCATAGTGTGCCAAGCCGAGCACTCTCTTGTCAACGCCGTAAATATGCTTGCATAGTCTTGAGGTCTTGCAGCTGGCGGGTGTCAGCAGCAAGGCTGAGGAGGAGGCGCTCCTTGGCCTCCTCCAGCTCCCCCCTCTCCTGAGCCACCACCTCCCGCAGCAGCTGAGCCTCCAAGCCCTGCGCACCTTGAGGTTTTGTCTTGTTTTCTGAAACAGTTTGATTCCAATAGCACCAACAATGACGTGTACAATTTTGGTCATATTTTTGTCATGTTCCCAACTGTGGCAGCCGATACTTTTGTGACTCGCCAAACGCTGAGAGGTCTGCGTATGTGCCCTGCAATCCTTTGCTAGCATTGCAGTGCAGTGGACAGTCGAGGCTTCTTGGCTTGTTGACCGCATCAATGTCCCAAACCACCATTTCATTGTACGTGAATCCCTCACAACACAGACGACATGCCATTTGGCTCAAAGAGTCAGTGCTCACCTCTTGCGTGACGGTAAAGTTGATGAGATTGGTGGCAATGCAGACCTCTGGCAGGTAGTGAGGGTTAGCCAGCTTGGTGGTCATGTATAGCTTGAAGTTGATGTCATAGTCAATGTCACTGCCCCCCAGCCGGATGAAGCGGCGGTGGCCCTGACTGCTGACAGTGCCTTCCAGCAGTGGCAGCAGCTGGGGCTCCAGTGTGCCACCCATTTCTTCTACTAGCAAGGGGTGGCCAAGGCGGATGCATGACTCCAGGGTGCGCATGAGGGTGGGGTCCCCGGGCTTGCATACCCTCAGACCCATCTTGCCTTCCATGGCCTTCACCCACCTGTGGTAAAACGCATCATTCTGTATGTGTCTTGTGTACATTGTATAGTGAAGACATCGAGGTGCATTTGTTCTGCAATTGTGTCCTGCCAAGGAGCAGTCTGCAGTTGTGCACATTTGATCAAAGGTGTACGGTTGTGTTCTGTTCAGTAGCTTGCAGTCGTTGAGCATTCTGCAGCTACAACACAGCCTGCTGGTCTTGTGTGCAACTGCATGTAAACCGCCAATAAACCGCAGAGGCCGTTGAGAAGCAAGAGGAGGGCGTGCAATACAGCAAACACATGGGTTGACCAGTGGTGGCATTTGTGCTTACTTGTTGGCCTGGCATTGGGGGTCAATCATGAGGGGCCAGCGGCGCCCACTTGTCACCAGTATTGCACTCTCCACCGATACAGCATCTGTGGGCAAGCCCTGTAGCAGCATCAGCATCAGCCCTTGTCACCAAGTCTGCCTGGACACCATTGTGTTGCACTGAAATACACTGATCATGACAAGCTTTGCCAGTGCAAGCAACAACCAGCTTGCTGCTGGCACAGCTTATGTCTCTGGCCTTAGCATTCCCTCTGATTCTCCACACACATGCATAACTGATTATGCATAGAGAGAACGCATGCAGCCTTTTGGGGTCTCTGTGCTGCATAACAACCATCCATAGCAGCGTCATCGGCTAGAGGTAAACATTGAATCATTTTGGTATTTACGCACCTGGAGGGTCCACTCCCTGATAGACATGGGGGTAGCAAGGGTGGCTTGCAGGCTGAAGGGGTCAGAGACAGGGACCCCAAGCTCCTGGCAGCGCCCCCTCCAGCCCTGCACCAGCCTGTCCCTGTATATCCCAGTGAAGGGACCCGCATAGGAGATGCATGCAGCGGCCAGGAATACATCCCCTGCGGTACAAATGAGGAACCCTTACTCATGAGTATGTGCAAAGGGACATGTGTAGAAGATGCCTGCAATTGCAAGAGTGGTCTCATGCATTACAAAGCAGAGCCAGGCAAACCCACATAACTGGAGGTCCTAGTCGGGTTCCAGCTCGGGGGAGTCCAAACTCTAGTGTTGACATAGATACAAACAGCATTCCTTCAGTGGTATGCACTTTCCTGTTTTCAGACGCAAGCTGACCTACCTATAAGCAGCTGCAAGCGTGTGGCAAGGGTGTCTGCGCTGTTGCCCCACCGCCCAGCCTCATCACCAAGGGCGCTGATCAGCTTGCTAGCACGCACCAGACGCTTCTCTCCCAGGTTGTATGCCTGCTGCAAGGATGCCAGCTCGGTCTGAGTGTCTGACAGCTGTTGCTTCAAGGACTGCACCTTCTCAACGACCTCCCTGCAGCGTGGCAGGGCTTCCCCACTCAGCAGTTGCTCAGGTTTGCAGAGGATGAGAGGGTCTTGCTTTCACTGGTGACCAGCATCAATGCCATTCTCTGCAAGTATGTATGGTTTCAGCAGGGAACATGTCCTGGAGATCAGCTGATGACATGGCATGCAGACTCAGTATGACCTCCAGCAGAAGAGCATTACTGCTGGGTTGTGTTTGGTGCAGCCAACTGTGATAGAGCTCGGCATGGGGCGACAAGGACTGATCAGAGCTATGACATTGTAGTACGCAAATGGGCAATCTGAGACCTGAGCTGCTCCCGTTTAGCCGTAAGCTGGGCTTCCACTTCTGCTAAGGCAGTCTCTGCCTGATGCAAGGCTTGGCGCTTGGGCTCCACCACTTTGACCATGCATCCATACACATCCAGGGCACGAACCCACAAGCACATACTGCGGGCTGCATTGCTCTGCTTGGCCACCTGTGCAGCGCTGAGACTGGTGTCAAGCAAAGTAGCGCTTCAACAGAGACTGACTGATTTAACGGTGCCTTGAAGCTGACAGCCATCACAGCAGCACTGATGCTGTTGCTGAATACACTGGGCAGCCTGATTTGCTTCAGACTGTAAAGCATGTGCACCGCTGAGCAAAGCACACCGCTGCCTAACACAGTCTGCCTGAGTGCAGGAATGACTTTGAAACAGACACTAGGCCTTCATGTGCAATAGCATCACTGTGTTGCACCCAAAGCATGTTGTAAAGCTGCATCATGCTGCAGATTCCATAAGCATCAGTGAGAGTGGTACAAGGCAACTGTTAGCTGGCATGTGCTATGCCAGAAATTGACCAGACATGCACCGAGCGCACCTGATCTGCAGTGAATCTTGGGTCTGTGACAATGCGCTGCAGCCCATCTAGAACAACATCTGGAATGTTGTCTGCGTCGTATGTCATGAGCCGCTCTATAAACTTAGGCTGACCCAACACACGCTTCGCAGTAGCCCAATCAGGTTCTTCCTGCAGACCAAGCAACACAACTGCACTATGCCAATGCAATGCTGGCGTCTTGCCATATCTGACTCACGGCCAGCCTTTGCCCTGGAGAATCATCACAGCATCCATTGGGGATGTGCTGCGCACATTGTGGCTGGTATGTGGCTGATGCAAACTTGACGATTGCATCAGGAACAAGATGCACACTTGCACATGTATGCTGCATCAGTCATACAGTCGTACTGGGCTGCATTGTTTAGTGATACCTGCAGTAGGATGCAGACTCCTTCCATTGTCAGCTGCACCAGAGCAGGCGGCTTTGTGAAGGTCTTGATCTCAATGATGTCATTCTTGTTCAAGGCATTGAGGGCCTTCTGTGCTGCCTCCAGTGCTGGCAAGACCTGGTTCAGCTCTTGCTGTGCATCATCTGCAGCACACAGCTTGCAGTGTCATAGCATTCTGTAGTGCACGCTGAGCAGAACCAACACAGCATCCATGGTAGCAATCCCACAGGCAAGCACCGTGTTTCTTTCATTTCTGCGACGAGCATCAAGTGCATGAGCTTGCCACTGGTCAGGTTTTGGCCCTAGTTTGAGCAGCCTCTGTGTTGATGGCAAGTTCATAAGTGAGCCGGTCCATCAGTCAAACCAAATGCACATGCTCCTGGTTGACTGCCATGCTGTTGTCACCCAGTGACCTCACAGGGTCACAGCAACCCATCTTCACCAAGATGTGCAGAACTTGTGCGACAACTGTTTGGGGTTCAAGCTCACGGCTGACTTGGGGTTCCAGAGTATAGTTGACATGCGTACCTTTGAGGGCTGCGGTCTTGGCTCCCTGCTGGGTGACGCTTTGCTCTTCCTGGGACACCACTGCCTGTATCTCCTCTGCCTCCTTGTTCTCTTGCGTCACCTGCCAACAGCCCCATCAATTTCGTACCAAAATACCCTAAGCAGAAGATCTTGCTTTGAGTATATTATTTGAAGTCCCACTCATGTACTGGAAAATTGGAGAGCACAGGTAACATTCTGAGATCCAATGTTTGCTTGCTATGCCAAAACACGCACAGATGCAGGTTTCCATGCAAAAAGCCGCTATTCCAGTACAGCTGCTTTGTAAAGGCCTTGAGAGAAGCGTTTTGCGATCACATCAATTGAGAGCTTGTACAGGCGGCTTCACCAACCTGAGCAAGCAGCTGCTCAGCAGACGCAGTCTTCTGCTGCAGGGTAGGCTGCAGGGCAGTGAGCTCCTGTTGCATGGCGTCCACAGCACTGTTGGTCTCATGCAGCTTGTTCAGCCCATTGATGAGGCGCTCCCTAGAGGCAGTCAGCTGGCTGTGCTGCTCGCCCAGCATACTGCTGAACAGCGCTAGCATGTCTAAGAAGCTTTTAGGGGTAACGTAGAACCTGCGTTGCACGCAACTCTTCTACACAATGTTTTGGACCATAACAGAGACGGCCTTCATCGCGCATATCTGGAGCATGAATGTGCGACGTGTTATGATGGCAGTCACCATCATCAGACACAGTATGATGACTTGCTGTGTCTGCTGCAAAGATTCAAGGCCCTGCGCAGACTGTATCAGCACATCTACGCCTCAGTGTAACTTACAAATGTTTCGGTGCACATGTGATGCATACCTGCGCCTCAGTTCCAGGAAGAACTTATCGGCTGCTGCCACCACTCCAGCATGGACCTCCACACTCAATGTGGACAATGCAGTGACCATGGGTCCCTTGCATAAGTCTACATGCTCCAACTGCCTTGTACTCACAGAGCTGCAGCAACATGGGCCAGGTGATAGCAGACTCATCTGTGTAAGGAA
>JAABUP010003248.1_pt1 | contig 29034 bp, 24 predicted proteins | sample 5559201 | NCBI WGS metagenome assembly JAABUP01 (sample SAMN10711887, study PRJNA513373) | rock metagenome | isolation source: Antarctica rocks | place: Antarctica | reverse complement strand
CACTGCTTCCATTTGTGTACAACTGGACAACTGTTGCACACAGCTGGAAGCAGTGATTGGCATATCCATTTTGTGTTTTGCATGGGGTCAATCGACTCTGCAACTCAGACCCCGCTGCTATGTTGTGACTGTAGATTGCAACAACAGCATAACAGTGTAAACGTGGATATACCAGATATCAGCAATGTCGCAGCAGGAACAGATCAACAGTAACGGGATTGATCTTCCCTCAAGGCTGAAAGGCAAGCTTATCCCTGATGTGCCTTGCAGGGGAGAAATTTGGGGCAGATGGGGACCAAGCGACAGCAACAGCCCTGAAGGCCATCCAGGATGCAGCAGCAGATGAGGCCAAGCAGCGCCTGGCTGACAAGGCTGCCAAGAAAGCTGCCTTTAATGCAGAGTATGATGTTGGTGAGCCTTTCTGTCGCTTGACTGCATTGTTGATCATGATGTTGGTGCGCCTTTCTGCAGCCTGACTGCATTGTCAGAGAGGGTCATGTCTAAACTCTGTATAACTGTACATCAAGGATAGTCGTGGCAGCCTCAAACCTGACTGTCACGTGACCATACAACTGAGACGATGCTTGTTGCTCTCTGATCAGGTACACGCAAAGCAACCTGCATTGTCAATGCCAAACATATTGTTTCTTTGAACCCAAAATTTGCGCTTTTGAGTGCTGATTTGCTCACAAAGAGCTGATATTGACCTGTTTGCGTGCGTATCAGCACTAAAAAGCGCAGCGTCAGGCATTGGCTATGTGAGTGTTGTGTGTCTTGCTCTGATTGCACAAGCCTGTCCATACGATAATGTCTGTTTACAGTCCTTACAGTGTCTTTCGGTCATGCTTACGTTGCTCTGTGTAGGTGGCGGCAAGGGTGTGAAAGATGGCAAGGACAAGAAGAGCAAGAAGAAGGCAGGTGATGAGGAGGAAGCAGAAGAAGAGACGTACTATGATGCCATGAAGAAGGAGATGGGGGACAGGGCGGCACGCACCAAGGTACACCAGCTGGACAACACCTTGTACTCTACCCCCACACCCAATCTCCTTTGCATCACGCATGCGTTATCATGCATGTGTTACCAGCAATATCAAAATTTGGCAGGCCAGATAAAGCAAATCTGGGCCTGCTTTGAGTCATTCAGAGCATTTCTAAGGGCAAATTTGCCACTAGTACTGTGTCAAGCGCAAGTTTTTGCAAAAGCTATGCAGGTGGCCCTGAATCCAGGGCAAGGTGCTGGACAATGTGTGCATGCTTGCAGGCTGCAATGTGTGTCACATGTGCATCAGAATAAGTGCACTGACATGTATGAACTATTGCAGCAAGTGCACATGCATGTGACCTGATATCATTGCCAGCAGTGCATGTTGAGCACCCAATCTCTCAGGACTCCTGTCCCAACGTGTGTGCCTTCACTGTCAGCATCCAAACCTTTTTGAAGGTATCACAACATGCGCAGCCAGAGGGAAGTAAGGTGCTGACATCAAGAAAAATGGTCCGACCTGAGTCAACTACATGAGCTGAGCACAAGTTGAGATTCAAACAACTTGAAGAAAGGGAGCAGGCACACTGACAGACAACCGTTCTAGGGTTTAAGGTCTAGGGGAAATTTGGCAAGGGTGCAGGCACGCTGACAGACAGTTACTCTAGGGTTTAGGCTAATCTGCATTCCTGACAGGTCCTGACGGCCCCCTGGGCTTGTGCAGGCTGCCATGGACGAGCTTGATGAAGAGCAACGGGTGATGATGGAGGGGCACAGACCCGGTTCTTACCTCAGGCTCAGGTTCACAGGGGTCCCATGTGAGCTCATGCACCACTTTGACCCCGCCCAGCCCCTGCTGGTGGGGGGGGTGTCCGCCTCAGAAGAGGGGGTGGGCTTCATGCAGCTGCGCTTCAAGAGGCACAGATGGTTCCCCAAGATTCTGAAAACCAGGGATCCACTTGTCTTCTCCATAGGCGAGTGCATTGATTGCCTGCCCTTGCTGCATTCAGCAACACAGTGTGGCTGGTTGAAAAGTCAAAATACACTGTCTGAAATGCATTCCTACTACAGTGCGCTGTTGTCGAAGTACCTTTGACATCTCATTGTTGCCTATATATGCCGAGTGTCACTCTACATATACAGCTGGCATTGAGGTGTCGAAGGTTCGGTCATTATTTTGTAGGCTTTCTGTCGAGTGTTGCTGTACGTACTCTCAACAGGAAGTCAACAACTAGTGACTGAGAAATCAGCGTGCACTACATGCACACCAACAACTGACTACTGGGAGCCTTTGACATGTGCATGTTGTCAAGTGACACGGAACAATTGATTGAGTGAATGAATGAAACTCAGGCTGGAGGCGGTTTCAGTCCGTGCCTGTGTACGCGACCGAGGACAGCAACGGGCGGCACCGCATGCTGAAGTACACTCCAGAGCACATGCACTGCCTGGCCACCATGTACGGGGCCCTGGCACCCCCCAACACAGGGGTCCTGGCCATCCAGACCAGCACCGCCAACCAGCAGGTCAGTACCTAGACAAAAATGTACTGTCTGTCTGGGTGTGTGAGTGAATGTGTTTAAGTGACTAAGTGAACTGGTGGGTGAAATTTTGGTGGGTGAATGAGAGGGTGAGTGAGTGACTGAGTGAGTGAGCGAGCGAGCAAGCGAGTGAGTGAGTGAATGAACAAGGAAGTCAGACTGATTTACAGCCTGTTGCATAGTGCACGTCATGCAGCGCATCAATCCTGTGGTCTGAGCTCACAGCTCGAGCTGTGACGCCCGAGGCTGGCATCCAGCTGTTTTAGGTAATGACAGTTGCTCCATATGCAGTCTGTAGCCAGACGGCATGAAGCAGGTATTGCTGTAATTGTGGTGCATCAGCTCTACCTAGATTATACGTTTGGTTGTGTCAGTGCGCAATCTGAGGGTCAAAGCAAGAATTTGTGAACATCTCGACCTTTTCGGAGAGTCCCAAGCAAGGGCAGCATTAATTGATCAGCATTGATTGAGCAGCTTGTCAAATCCAGCCGGTAGTCTGCCAGCTTCACAACAGCTATGAACGCCGTTGTGACTTGTGGCAGACTGCCAGCTGGAGTTGCAATGCTGCTAGCAAAGCATCAAACCGTGTCCTCCTAGCTTGGTGTTCTTGCAGCTGTACAGGAAGCTTTTGACCTCAGGGAATTTTGAGTATCCCTGATAATAATAATAACAATAATACCAACGGTTTCCAGCTCATGATGAGCTAAGTCTTGTCTTTCCACAGCAGCCTGTCTTGTGCATCTCTATAAGATCTACCAATACCCCTGATGGGGTTTGGTTATGCATGTCCTGAGATTTGCTTGCTGAGGTGACAACACACCAATCCACAAGTCAGCCACAGTAGTCACAAATGGACCTGTTGCATCGGCCAAAGCCTTCATGCATACATCCTGACATCGAGGAATTCTGAACTGATGCAGTCATGGCGTATCAGTGCCACTGGCGTGGTCTTGAATCTGGATGCGTCCGTGCGCATCATGAAGAAGCTGAAGCTGAAGGGGACGCCTTTCAAGGTGCACAAGCACACAGCCTTCATCGGCGGCATGTTCAACAGCCAGCTGGAAGTGTCCAAGTTTGAGGGCGCAAGCATACGCACTGTCTCTGGCATCCGTGGCATCGTCAAAAAGGTCAGGTCCCTTTACAACTGAAGATTTCAACAGCCCCCCTGTCTTCTCTTTGAGTCACCTCTTCTTAGAAATGTGCCTTCAGCAGGAGCAATGCCTGCCCTTTCCAATAATCTGCGCAATGAATTCATCAATCAATCAAACATTTTATAGTCGCCGAGGCCAGCTAGCCCATTTGACTATACAATACACACTGCACACCTAACAATACAATCTGCAGACTTCTGTAGGCTTTTCTTCTTCTTCTTTCAGTCCTGATTGTTACTCTCTTCCTAAATTTCATTAGTACCAGCCCTATGCTTCTTCTTCTTCTGCACTGAGGTTTCATCTTAGGTCTGGTGCTCCAGCTCCTACCTTCAGCTTCTCGATCTGACACCATCAACATGGTTTGCTTGCACAGGCGTCATTGTTTGCCCCTGGCCCCCTCCGCCCCCCCCCCTTTTTGGCCCATCCTGCCCCCTTTCTTCATTTCCTCTTAGCCCTGCAGTGTATCTGCTTGGTTCTAGGAACCTTCAAGTCCTTTTCGGCTCATTGGGCAGCAAATCCGACATTCTTGTTACTTCTTCTGCTGTTCAGCTTGTGCTTGACATGGTTGCTGCTGTCCAGGCGCTGAGGCCAGGAGTCCTAAAGAGTCAGGACGGCTCCTTCAGAGCCACCTTTGAGGATAAGCCCCTGATGAGCGACATCATCTTCCTCAGGGCATGGATCGGGGTGGACCTGCCCAAGTTCTACAACCCCGTGACTAACCTGCTGGCGCCACCTGTCAAGCCCTTGGCCAGGGAGCTCAAGCCTGGTCACATGGCTTCTGAGGTGAGTTTTGAGTCAGCACTGTAGAGGTACATTCATGCAATGTTGCATGAGCTGCATCCAAGTAGCCTTGGTTTTGAAGTAAAGCTGCCTTGAGGGCGACATCTCATATATATCTCGTAATTACTGTACATTCACAAGAGGCGCACTGCAGCGCTGCAGATCAAAGCCCTGTGAAATGGAGATCTTTTCTCAGCTAGCTGAATGAAGATGCGTTGTGTCAAGGATCACTCCTGATTAGGTACTTGCAACCCACAAGTTTGCTCTTACATCTGAACTGCCTAAATACTTGCTTCACTGAAAAGGGCTGGCTTCCTTTGCAGGATCCCAGTGCTGTTGCCTTGGGTGCAACAGACGCCAATGCCATAGCCCTACCCGGGCCCCCCTCAGTCTCAGCACCACCCCCTAGGGTCGGTTTCACCCCTGCAGCAGCCTTCAGCGGTGTCAAACCTGGCATGGTGTTCAAGACTGGGCTGCAAGGCATTGGCTACTACCCTGACATTGGATTGCCAAGCTCTGCTGCTCAGACTCCTGTTGTTAGTGCTTCAACAGGTATGGGATGAGTGCCATCAAGTCAGATGGACCCATTGTCTCATTGTCCGGATCTGCAGAATTGCAGCTGTGATGATGATTTCATTGGTAGACCAGGCACAGAGGCCAAATAATTTTTACAACCGCCAGATGCATGTTATGTCACTGTTGTGTCTAATGTGTGGTTATGTGTGTTATGTTACTTGTATGTAAGCTGAAAAGGCATGTATGTCTGCCTTTGCAGGGGCAATAAAAGCTGGACAAGCTAGGGAGGGCTGGGCCGGCATGCGCACAGTGGCTCAGCTCAGACGGGAGCTGGGGGTGGGACCCCCCAGGGATTCAGATTCCCTCTACAAACCCATAGAGAGAGCGCCCAGGAAGTTCAACCCTCTCAAGATCCCCAAAACCCTACAGGCCCAGTTGCCCTTCAAGAGCAAGGTCATGAATTTCCCCTCAAGGAAGCAAGAAACCCTAGAGCAGAAACGGGCGATCAAAGTACGGGAGCCTGGCGAGAAGCGGGCTGACGCTTTGGTGCATGCTTTGAGTGCCATTCGAAATGCCAAGACTCAGAAACGGCGGGAACAGCAGACTCGGCGCAGAGAGGTAATGCTCTTTCATCTGTCATGATGATGACAACATGCCTTAGCTTGCAAACTTTACAAACCTTACAAACCTTACAAACAGGATGTCTTTCACCATGCTCACATCAAACCCTCAAGCAGGGTCTCCTGTCAATACAAAAGAATGATCGTGTTATGCTATCTTCTCTACACCTGACTTAGCAGCCTTGTTTTTACACTTGGACTGAAAGCAAGCAACCTGTGTATACTGCGGCACTGCCTGGCATTCACTACTAGTAGCAGGTTTTGACAGTATTTGGAAGTCAGGTTCAATACATCAAAGGACAAACGCAGCCGGATCCGTTGACAGTCTCAATGCAAGGCTAACCTGCCGGTTGAGCCGAACACATTGAGAGAAAAATGCTACGCACGCATAATGCATCAGTGGATACCGCAATACAATAACAGTATGGCAAGCTGTTACAGTAACTGCTGGTAACTGGTTGCGCCGGTACACACTGCACCACAGACAGGTTTGCATTTGCCACTGTCACGTATCTGGCAACCCAAGCTTGTTTTGCCTATGCACTTTGCGAGCCACATTCCAACTAAACATGGAACATATATGTGTCAAACATATGTTGTGTGCTGAGTTGGACTGTAGCTTACAGACATACACATATGTCACACGTGCGCACATACCGTACTAGCTCAAATTAGTCGCGCACCCCGTCGAGGACAATTATTTCCGTTGCTCGCGCATACGCCGTAATTACGGTTTGGTAAGGTGTATCGCACTGTGTATGAGCTTGACTTACGCCGTACTTACGGGTAACGGGAGGTGATTTGGATTAAAACCTACCGCGCAGGGGGGCTTATAATATAATTATGCGCGACTAATTTGAGCTAGTACGGTACACATTTATCGACATATGTATATACTAGTCAAACATCAGACAGCCAGTCAACCAGAATAAGGACTTAAACCTTTTTGGCATGCAGGAGCGGAAGAAGAAGTTGGCGGTGGAGGAGGCCTGGAAGATGCAGTACAACAAGGAGGAGAGGAAGAAGAGGTACAGAGATCAGGGCAAGGCAGAAGCCCTGGCTGAGAAGCGCCAGAAGCGAGACTGATCCAAAATGCAGCATCACCAATTGGCTCTAGTTGGCTCAATCTTGCACCTGTACATGTTACTAGGACAGCCAGCATTTCTGCTTTCATTTGGGTTTACTTCCTGTCAACATTGTTTTGTCGGTGTAAGTACACACAATTGTTGATTTGAGCCAAAGCTTACAGACTGAACGAATCCTGATGATGTCGCTGATGGAGAATCTTACTATGAGAACCATATTGACTGTATGAAATGAATCTTGACTCGTTATGTTGATGAACTCCAATGAACTCCAATGGAACATGTTGGCATAAGCCTTTGTCTGCCTGTTATGTAAAAATGACTCATGCATGGCGACACTGGCTTTCATACTGTTGCTGACCATTGATGCCTGCCTCTGCCCCTGCCCCTGCCCCTCAACAAGCTAATTGGCCATTGATGCTGGCAAGGCAACCATAGTAACATGACCTGTTTGAGTACAATATGAAACACAAGACAGGCAAGGTGGAGCGATACATGGCTTTGGTGTTAACCAGTTGGCCAAATGCGATGACTCACTCTTCTCAGGTCAGCTTCCATGACTATCCAGCTTGCCGATTTGTGCCATGACATTCTTGTGTGATGCATGCATGCAATGCTTTGCGCAAAGCATGCCGGACAGCATGAGCTTAAGCTTCTATGACCATCCAGCCTGGCAAGTTGCTGTCCAGCATGCTTTGCACAAAGCAATACATCAAAGCAGAATGACATGGCACAACTGACATGCCATTCCGCTTTGGTGCATTGCTTTGTGCAAAGCATGCTGGACAGCGTGAGCTTTGGTGATTACATTACTTTCACCACCAATGTATGCGCTGTTTGCCTGCTTTGTTGCTGACTTTTGATTGCTGTGCACATGTGTGGTACATCTGGACCTGAGATTGTACTGAGGCATGGCACTACAGTATCAGGTCTTAGGGTGAACCACACATGTACACAGTAATCATTGTAAAGTCAACTTGCGTTGTAAGCTGGCCTCCTAGCCTCAGCAAGTGCAGAACAGATGTGTCCTTGCGCTGCACAGATGGACTGTGAAGATGTCAAGCACTCCTGCCCAACCCTGCTCTCTCTCTGCCAACCTCAAGAAGAGTGGACCTGATGAATGTTGACAGCAGCTGTTGCTTGTGGTGAGGATGGTGCTGTTTGGCAGAACGGGAGATGCACGCAGCACTTGCGCTCGTCAATCCGACCAGCAGGTACGACCAATCTGCTTTGCCCGGCCCATTGGCCCGGCCCATGAGTCAAATCTTATTAAGCTGACAATAGTAGTAGTAATAATAATAGTAACAACAACAAGAATAACAACAATAGCTATTACTACAGTAACAAGAGTGAAATGACGATAATTACAATGCATTCCAGCTCATGATGAGCTAGGTGTATGCATGACAGGCGGGCGCAACATGTGACCAACACTATGAGTGGAAGTCGTGAAGCTTCACAGTGGCAGACCCAAATTTAAATTGTGTGAAGATTGATGAACCTCCACACAATCTGCGGATGCCACTGAGAAGTTCACCGCTTTCACTGACAGTGTTGGAGACAAGCTGTGCCACATTGTGACTGAGTACATGCCGGAACTGGCCGCAGAGAGCGTATGCAACAAGCAGCCAACATGGCAGGTATGTTGTTGCGTGGGCTCTCTTGTGCTACCTCTCTGTTGCTGTCGGGCTTGGCACACACACTGCAGCAAAATCAGATTTTATTAATTCCTGAAGGTTTGCGTCGCTTATGTCAAGGTTGACCCTTTGCACATCTTGTTTGAGCACTGTTGCATTCATGTCCCCAGCCATGATGTTGTAGGGCAGTGGCAGACTTGTGCGCGGTGTCTTGCCATTCTCAGAGCGCATTGCAGGTGCAAGCAAGCTCCAAGGTGCCATGAGCTTGGAGCTTGCTTGCATTTGCAACGCGCTCCATGTCCCAGCCAGACTCGCGCCCTGCTGTGCTTGCCCACGCTTTGAGGCATGGGACTGATGCAAGGCATGTGCAAACCCAGCCAAGACCAGCAAAGCTAGACCAGAAAAGAACGTCACTTGCCCCTGGACTTGACAGGACTTGCACATTGTAGTTCAGCAACATGCAAAGCTTGGGTGGCTGCTCTTATCCCTGTTCACCGAGGACACGATAGTATGGTCATATGGGTTGCTCTGGTGGGCCAGAAAGCAATGTCACTGTGTCTCTCAGACTTTTCCAGTGCAGAGCGATCCAGTTGGTGTTTGCTTTCTGGCTCAGAGTCAACCACGTGTGCACATGCACAATGCTCCTTCACTGCTTCACAGCGACGTCAATGTAAGTTAATCTCAGAAGGTCTACTTCTGCAACACACCTGTAAGTGTCCTAGTGTTAGCATAATGCTTGAAACTATTCAGTCCCCCTGGAGGTTTAGGCCTTGAAACTGCAGTGTCATACCTCAACTCAACATGATGATAAATTGATGTCATGCATGAGTTCTTGAGTGAACGGTTGCAATGTTTGCGCGTCAAAGCACCTTTGTCTTTATGCATTTTAAAGTCCATGGCTGTGGGTCCCTGGTTGTGGGGCTAGGCATCAACCCCAAACCCCAAACGAGGCTCTCACCACCAAATGGTTGCGTCACGGCAGGCCTGCACCCTGAAGGCGTCTGGATGTTGACAGGCACCTTCCGGATGTCAGCCTGTGTTGTGCTGTGACTTAGCGCAGCTGCAATTCAAGCACTGACTGAGTGCCGTGACTTCAATCATGTAGCTCTCATACCTGCAGCTCATTACTTGCTGACAACGCAGTCACTGTGTAGATCTGTTGTCACATCTCCAGTCAGCTTGCAGAGTGTGCAATGAGTCAGCCCTGCAGAAAAGCTTCCAGCACCCACCTGTAGCATGCAGTACATCCCTCCCAACACACCCTGGCCATCCCAGTATATAGCTACCTGGTTTTCCCGTGAAATTGATGCCGACAGGTGTGGTCCAGTTGGTGCTAATCTTTCCCTCTCAGCAGAGCCAGCGTGCAAAGCTGCTGGCCTTGTTTTGTCACTGACTGGCTGCATTCTGTGTTTTCAAGTTTGCCATGATTCTGAAAACCACAGGATTGGCCAGTTAGTGACATGACCCAGCGCTAGCGCTGTAACACAAGAATTGGTCATTAGGCATGACTCATCAATGAGTCAGCGGCTGAAGGCCTGCGTAGCCAGCCAGATGGTGACACAAGGGAGTTGGCATTGCGACAGCTTGCTGATGCTGGCGTTCGTCAATCCTCTTTGAGAATGCCTAGGCCTTGAGGAAAGCCAGCCTTTGCAAACTGTTGCAGCAGCGATGTTTCCCAGTTCCAGTTTCCAGCAAAGTCTTTGGTTTCTGCTCTTCGTTACTGGAAATGCCTGTCTCGGGGCGATCTAGAATCAGATCTGCCAGTGTGCTAACGCCCTGGGTACAGGTTTCAGATTGCTATGAGGAGTGTGGGCTCTAGATGTTGAACTGTCACTGAGAGCGCAATATATTTTTGATTGCGGTCCTGAGCCTTCTGCTGACTAGGGCTCTGATCAGGCTCATGAGCCTGTCTAAAATTGCAATGCTGTGACTTGCTTTTGCGCACAGCATCATATGCAACAGACGTGCACACCCTTGGGCAAGTCTACTGCCCCAACGTCGAGCAGTTAATCTTGGGTTAGAGCACCAAAACCCTAAACACAGTTGACTGCCACTCAAGACACCCGATGCTGTGGGTCCTTTGTTTGAACACAAGAAGGCATACGCCTGACAAGAGTGAATAAACAAGAGGAGGCATCTGGGCCTTATGACTCCCTGATAGAGTAAGGATGCCTGGGTGTCAAAGGCCCAAAGGCCTCCCCTCAAGCTTGTTCATTCACTCCTGTTCACTCATGCTAGCCTACTCTGCAATGGATGTTGCTGCACTACACTTGCATGGGCTGTCCAGGCTGTCGCATGTCTCATTTTCTGGAGCACTGGTGTGGTACCATAGACTGTTCTATGGCTGCTCTGCACAGACATGTCTGCATGTGCTCTGAGACTACAACAACAAGAGACATAGTATGTTCGAGGTGACAGGCTTGCACTGCAGGTGCGCTTGCTTGTGCATGGCAGTGCATGTGCAGGTGCTGTGGTAAACAGTCACAATGTGTTGCCATGTATGACTTTCTGGACAATCCTAGCATCAAATTGTGCTGCCAACAATGTTGTGCACTTCTCCAAACCTTGTCCAACTGCTAGCATCTCTTGGCCTCCAAACCTTGTCCAACTGCTAGCATCTCTTGGCCTTTGGACCTGTGGCTATCTTGCGCAACAGCGCTGTTGTGCAAGATAGCCACAGGTCCAAAGGCCAAGAGATGCTAGTAGAGACCGTGAAGCAACTGACCGTGTTTACATTCTTAGTCTAGTTAGAGAGATGTTAGTAGAGAAAGGCCAAGAGATGCTAGTAGAGACCGTGAAGCAACTGACCGTGTTTACATTCTTAGTCTACAATCCTTGATGTTTCCATTTTCTCTACTAACATCTCTCGGCTCTTGCTTATTGGACCTACAGAAGGCAATTGCATCCAATTGGCCAATGCTGAAAACAGAAAAACATAATTTCTTTTGCTGGGCATTTGGAACTGCAAGCTGAGTTAAAGCACATGCATATGTTGCTGACGATACCGCTATATGTGGTCTCTGGACCCCGCACTGCCTTGACATCCAAGTCATGAGACGGTCAAGCTGTCAAATCAGCGCCTACCTCACCGCATGGATGTCATGGTAGTGTGGGTGCAAAGACCGTGTGAGCTAGGTGCTTATAAGTACACGACAACTTAGAGTCAGTGCTGCAGCTGCTCAAGCTGTTGGGGTAAATGCAGCCCCCACGTGTGCACAGCAGCAAGCTCTGATCAGTGAATACACAGCTCACAAGGTGATCAGACTATTGTCAGCCTGCATGTGGACCAACCACTACACCAGTTGGGTGTTTACAGAGTCCATCCTAACTGGCATGTGCAGCAACAGAAGTTGTTAACACTGAGTGTTCAGTGTGCAACCTCTGAAGCAAAAGTCACAGATCTGCAAATGACAGGAGTGCTGCCTGGAGCACCATGCATGAGCCAGAGTTGTGCCTGCTGCACAACCCATGCAGTCAGAGACAAAATTTGATTGCAATGTTTGCCTCAGCGGCAACAGGAAAGCAAGAAAAGAAAAGATAAAGAAAATCTTAGGCTCTTCAGCAATCACAACAGGAGCCTCCCACGGCGGCAGCCCAGAGCTGAACAGCAAAGTAGGTGTGGAGAGACCAGCCTTATTCATTTGATTAGTGATTAATGACTACAGCAGAGCTGCTCGAGTAAGACTGGGTTTTTCATGATTTCCTGGTGTTGATGACCCTCCCAGAGCATCACTGCTGGGCAGTTGTGAAAAACTAGTCAGGAGCTGAGTCATGGCTTTGTCCACATATACACTGCACAGCATGCTTGTTCATCAACCTTCTGCTGGTTCAAGTTGTTCTCACTATAGTTGTTCATCAACCTTCTGCTGGTTCAAGTGCAACTCACTTCCCATGGCTGGTTCAGTCATCGCATGCTGTGTCTAACTGTATCTCATGTCAATCTAGGAAACAACAGGTGAGGCATGGCGCTGTGTAGCGTTCAAACTAGTACTGTATTGACATGGCAGACCCAGGCAGTGGGATTTGCTAATGGGGGACGTTTGTAAGCTCCTGCAATTGCAAATTGTTTCTCCCAACATTAGCCCCAGCATATTCTGCGCCTCAGGTCGTGACAACCTGCAACTTTAGAAGCAACATAACACGCAACGCACTTACCTGTAATCAATCTTACCTTTGGACTCCCGGGCACATGTGCGTTTGTCTTGGCATGCAGCGAGTCAGCATGGGCACACAATGTTGAAAAACATACCACCGGATGACTGGTCGCTGCATGATCTCTGGCTAAACCTTCAGGTCATGTTCTTCCTCTCCTTGAAGAAAAATGGTAATTGTCAGCACGAAAATCATATATATCTACGGAAATCATGAAAAGTGAAACGAAGCGGGTATGGGTGACCGAAACCCTCAGATGCCAGGCGTCGAGCAGAACACCCAAAAGCCCAACACTGCTGGCCGACGCTAGAAAGCGTCACTAATCGTGTGTGGCGTGGATTGCGTCTTGATTTGTTTAGGCAGGTGCGGGACCAGCCAATCTGGGCTCTACATCGGTTGCACAGCACGAAACGGTTCCGAAGCACGCAGCACAGGTGAACATAGACATAGATTGTGACAGTGCCGTGCAGGCTGCGCTGGCCACGATCAAGCAAATACTAGCTTCAACAAGTTTTCAGTTTATTGTGTCACAACCGCGCAAGTCGCACACACGGATGGTGCTGAATTGTGCAGTTCAAGCCTCGTTCGCAGCAGACTTACAGTGTCTTCTCTGCACTGTGTGTGTTTGATGGCTGTCGCAGTCATGTCTGATATAGAGGTTGTTTTCGCTTCTGTTTTGTGCATGCTGACCCCGCGTGTGTACGTCAGAAAGTGACGCATGGACAAGCTCTAGACATCTGCCATGGCATGGTCCTGTGGTGAGCACATCTGAATGAGCTAGCCGGTGAACAGCAAGGAGCCTTCAAAAGGCTATGAGGGGCAGCCTGCAAGAGCTAATTGCCTGCCTGCATGGGCAATCACCCACGAGTGACCTAGGTTTCTGCTCTGACTTGGTCTGCAGTGGGTCCCGCACAAGCAGGCCGCACTGTACCTCTGTGCCTATGGATCCACATGGCAGCAGTGGCTGTGCAATATAGTGTACAACTGCATGTACGTTTGCTTGACATTGGTCTGGATTCAAGCAAGCCTGAATTGCTCAGCAGCATTGCTCGATGCAACATCAAGCAATACTGCTGGGGCTGTGTTTGCCACAGCAGCCTAATCAAAAGTGGTATCTGCATTGTGAACATTGCTCATGGATCCCTACTCTAGGACTGTGAGCAACAACAACAGTTCCAAGTACCAGTGCTGCTCAAGCTGGTGGGGTGAAGGCAACCCCCACAGCAGCAGCAAGCCCAATGAAAACACAACTCATCATGAGCCATTAGGGTTTCAGATTGTTGTCAGCCTGCATGCGGACCAACCACTACTGTAGTGGCTGTAACACCGATTGAGCGTTCCAAATGCCTATCCCATTTGGCATTTGCGACGACAGAAGCTGTTTGCTGTGCAACTTCTGAAGCAAAAATCACACATCACAACTTCACCTAACAGGAGTACTGCCTGCACCCATCTATGCCTTTGCAGTCACCCAAAAGCTCATATGTTTACCTCAATGGCAAGCAAAAGGCAGGAGTGGAGAAAGCAGTCTGACTACACCAGAGCCGCTAAAGTCAGACTGATTCTCCCCAAGTGCCTAGCGGTGGATACCCTGTGAGGGCAATCACTGCCGGGCAATTGTGGAAAAAACCAGTCAGGAGTTGAATCATGGCTTTGTCCACATGTACATTCTGCCGGTTCAACATTCTACTGGTTTGAGTTGAGGCATATGCATGCAAGTCATTTCGGGAATCCCATGGTTGGTCCAGTCATGATCATCACATGCTGTATCTCAGGTCAATCTAGGCAGCAGGTGACGCATGGCACTATATAGCGTTCAAACTAGTACTATACTGACATGGCAGACCCAGCCAGTGGGCCCGGGATCTGCTCATGAGATCATTGGGGACGCGTGCAAGCTAGCTCTCATAGTCTGTTAAGTAATTACTTATAAGTTCATATCTTCCATATATATGTCTTCCGTATATACCCTTGCATTTGCACATTGCTTTCCCCCACATCAGCTCCAGCATATTCTGCGCCTCACGTCGTGACAACCTGCAACTTGAAAAGCAACACAATATTGCGTTAGTGTATTAATACGCAACGCACTTACCTGTAATCAATCTTACCTTTGGACTCCCGGGCACATGTGCGTTTGTCTTGGCATGCAGCGAGAGCAGCCCGTGTTCCATATGTTGAAAAACATAATCACTCCGAAACTGGTCGCTGCATGATCTCTGGCTAAACCTTCAGGTCATGTTCTTCCTCTCCTTGAAGAAAAGTGTTAAATGTCAGCACGAAAATCATTTATATCTACGGAAATCATGAAAACTGAAACCCAGCGGGTATGGGTCGATCGAAACCCTCAGATGCCAGGCGTCGAGCACCCGAAGGCTGACCGACGCTAGAATGCGTCACTAGTTGGGCGTGGCGATGGCAAGCATGACAATGGTTGCGTCTTGATTTGACCAGGCAGGGTGGAACCAGCCGTTACGGGCTCTACATGGGTTGTACAGCCTGAAACTGTGTCGAAGTACGCAGCACAGGTAAACAATGGTTTTGCTGATTTGCAACATACATTATGCCGGTGCCGTGCAGGCTGCGCTGGCCACGATCAAGCAAAGACACGCTTCCGAAAATGTCCAGTTTATTGTTTTACAAACAGTGCAGTTCAAGTCTCCATTGTAAGTGTCCTGTCTTTCTGGTCATCCTCATCTGCTTTTCTTGGAGCTTGGCTGCTGATGTGCCTTTACCCTCATATGTGCCTGGCCTATGTGTGTCTGACAATTACATATGACTTGGGTATGAGCTCATACACCTCGACACATGCTTTCACTACTACATTCATTGCAAAATGTCACAAGCGCACTTACAACCTTCCGCTGGTCCTGCCTCACACACTGCTAGTATTGGACTCCCAATGGAAGTGTGCGCTGAGCTGAATAACACTTCCAGCACCTTATGTATAGAGTGAGAGGTTGGGCAGCTATAGATGTCAGCTGGGTCTGGGAGCAAGTCAGTTATGAAAAGACAAGTGCTGATGTGTGTCTCTGATTGCGTGACTATGCTGTGTATTCATCAATGGTATCAAGCAGCCTTTGTCAATGCTGCGCATCTGTGTCTGCAAGCAAGTTACTCTTTTGCATTTGGCAATGGCTGGTTCCTTATATGCACATGAACACACCTGGTTTGCTCATGAGTCAGCTACTGACGATGCTACGTGTGGGCTTGTGGCGCAGTTCAGCCAGGCATGGCTCTTTGTTTTGACTTGCTAGAAATCTCCCTTGCTGCATAGCGCAAACTTGACTCTTGAGGGCAAGGTAAGGTGCCAACAAAATTCGAGAGCATGTCAGTGCAGCCTGTCTTGTTCACATTCTTCTCTTGGAAACACTTGGCAGCGCCACACAGAGCAGGCTGCCAAGAGACAGCAAGAGACACAGTAGTGCCAGTCTACCTGCTTGGCAGCACGCCTTCCTGTTGGGAGCCAAGGTTGCGCATGCCCTCATCACACACAATCTTGCCTCCTGGACAACACAGGTGTGCGCCTCACACTACGCTATGTTGATTTGTTCCAGTTGGGCGCAGATATGCGATGCTGCGACACTGGTCGAAATGGAGTTCAAATTCCATGTACATGCGGTGATGTGATGTCACTTTACCAGGTTGCTGCTCGCACATTGCAGCAGTTTTGCTCAAATCTTTCAAAACATCTGAGTGATGGCATACGTGCAGGTGTGCCATTGATATGCACCTGTCCCAGCCAGTCGGTGTGTCCCAGCCCAGCAGGGTATGCTGAAAGTATGGCCTGGCCTTCCTGATTGGTCTTCAGAACCCAGCATGGTCTGCCTTCAAGCTGAAGGGAACAAGGCAGGGTCTTCAGCACTCAAGCAAGCACCACAAAGTGTGTACCAGTTTCCTCAAAAATATGTATTCATCAATATATGAACCATCATGCCCTGCAATGGCAGCCTGCGTTTGCATGTATACTTGTATGCAGTGAAGCTTTGTCATTTGCATGGAGCACAGGGAACATTGCTGTCATGTGGCATGTACAGACTAATAAAATCAGTCATTGTTTTCTGAGGATGTCTGCCAGTTCTGCATGTTGATCATTGACAACACATCAGAGGCTACATGAGATGCTGAGAGCAACATCTCAGAGGATCAGCTCAGATGTGAGTTGAGCTGATCCTCTGAGCTGTTGCTCTCAGCATCTCATGTAGTTTGCTGCAAGGTATGGGGTTTAGGAATTCAGCCCTACTTCAGATTACATTGCATATTATCATGTTCCCTGTATATCGGATATGATAATGTAAGGCAAGAAATGTTTCACAATAGTGCTCGATATTAAAATATTGTTTACTGTCCAAACAGATTATATGTAAAGTCCTACTGCACTTGCTGCAATAAGCCATGTTGTTTGGGATTGCAAGTATACCGTACCCTTCTTGTGTCATCATATGCCAAAGTCAATATAGACCCTGGTGGCTGCTTGCATCCTTAGCCAAAACTGCCATCAGTCTGTGTAGCGCTGACAATCAGCTGCCTGGTGGTTGGCGGAGCGCCATGCTGAGTTTCGTGAAGCAGTGTCAGCATCTACAAGCTGCGTCACAAAGTGCTCTGCACTGTTCCTCATGGACACAACATATATGAGACAGCCCACTTATGATAATGCCGTACCAAAACTTGAGGCCTACGTAACAGAAGGCAGCAAGTTCTGGACGAAGGATTGGCTAGGACTCAGAGCCCTGCAAAGGGGCAGCCCACCTTGACTTTCGGGCTGAGCTCAGGGTGATCGAGGGTGCCGCTTGTGGGCAGTGAGAAGTTCACTCTGATGACGGGCACCTCAAGTTGTTCCGTTCGACGAAAATTTGAAGCTTCTATGTTTTCCTTCTACAAACTTGCGGGAAATTGCGGTGTGTGCTTGTTGTTGGCACAAACAAGATGAAGCTCCGGCATCTGGACAACCGAGGCTTGCCTCTGCGATGGCAACTCTTTCGGTCGCGACTCGCGTGGCAGACTCTGCAGGCTGCAGCATACTTGTGCTACCAGGCTATGACAAATCAAGCTGTGCTCCGAGACCATCCACCGACGTGAGTCACTCTCAACTTCCTCAACTTGAATAGCAGTTGCTTGTGTCACTTGTTACGCGGCAGTCGTGATGCATACAGCAAACTTGCTGGTAGTTTTTGGTGAGTTGACTCCGATCAGAGGTAATTGAGGGGATCAAGTTAGTACTCTGAAGGCAAGATGCTGCTGCTGGATCTCTGTGATGCTTGTTTGCTGATCCACGCCTGTATGCTTCGTCGCCGACGAACGTCTTGTCCGTAACCTGCAGAACAGGCAGGGCATAGCGTCCGAGTTCGCCGCCACGCCGGTTTCCGTCAGTCGTGCGTCTTGTGCCGCCAGACGCAGTTTCGAACGTCCAAAGACACTGGCAAATTCCTACAGCCACGTCTGTGGGATAGCGGAGGTGGAACAAGCAGACTGAATATGTCTGAAGTCAAAGGCGACAAAGTCTCAGAACCCAGGGCACGCCGCTTCATTGAAGAATATGGACACAATAACCAGCCACTGCCAGGTCTGGACGCCATGCAAGGCAGGGATCTCGAGAGGCTGAGGACGAAAGTTGTCAAGCAGGTGAGCCGGCCGAGCTTCCCACTTGCACTGGCTTGCTGTCAGCAGGACGCAGGAGACAAGGGGCTGCTGCTGACGTCACATCTGCTGTGCAGGGTGAGCTTGCTGTTCTGCATTGGAAGGAGAAGCACCAGTACAATGAACTGGTAAACATACAGACCAAACAACAGCTTTTTTTGAGAGTTCGACAAGGCAATGTCAGCTTTGGCAGCAATAGCGATCAGTGATTTCATTGCAGGCCAAGCTCCCCCTGAATGGTCACTCTGCACAAACGATTTGGGACCACATCACTCAGCGTCCTCAGGATGTTGGTCTCTTCCGCAAATGGCTGGACCTGGGCCAATATCAGCCAGCCTTGCAGTCCACACCAGTGAAATTGTGAGAGAAATCGAGCTCACAAACCGTGGACCTTACAGGTTCCTCAAGAAATGTGAGCACATCAGCCTAAGGCAGGTTTGGATGGCATGCCACCCTATGTCTCAACTGCCAACAGCAGCAGACAACCACAAATTGCGATGGGACATCATGTTGCGGTGGTTTGAGGTCAGTGCTTGTGTCCACATCTGACATTGTAATGAACATCAGTGAGTCTGGAAGCAAGCAGAAGGACTTGAAACACTTAACAATTGCAAGACCTCTCACTCTGTAGCATTTTGGATGCTTGATGCAGCTCCTGTTGAACACTGCATTTCTACTGCAGGCAGCAACATGCCTGATGATTCGACAACAAACCGCAGATGCGGCTGGCTCTGTGTGCTCAAAGCAGAGTCGGTGATTTGCACTATGAATGCAGGGCCAGGACGTCCCTGTGCCATCAGCAACGACCATGGAAGGCATGTCTGGAAAGCACCATGCATATGACATGATGCAAGACATAGGAGGTTCTTCTGCATCTTCCTTGCACCCGCAACAGGGTCAGACTAGCCAGAAGGCAAATTCCAAGGTGACTTTGCATGAAACGACATGCCAATTGTCCCGTGCTATGTCTGGCATGGGCCCACAAAATTGCACTCATCAGTCCCCCTCATACTTTACCGCGGTAATGTAAGCAGCACACCTGCTCTGTGGATGACACACCACCTTACACTTGCACAGTTTACAGTTTGTGTATTACACGTTGCAATGCAGATTGCTTGTTCATTGCAGAAATCTAGCTTTTGGCATGAGAGCCAGTTTTACAGACCATTGTCATTGCTTTTGTGTGTTCTGCATCCATGCAGGGTGACAACATCGCTTTGCCATCTGCATGGAGCACAGTAAATCTTGCTGTTTTGTAGTATGCACAGATTACCAAAGTCATTGTGTACTGAGGATCTCTGCCACTCCTGCATGTTGTAAATCATTCACAGCACATCAGAGACTAGATGGGATGCCAAGAGCAACAGCCCAGAGATCAGCTCAGCTGAAACCCTAAACCCTAAACTCCTAAACAAACTGTATCAAAAGTCTCAGCCCCAATATACTTGCTGAATGAGCCACACTGTTTGGTATTGCAGGTGTACGGTACTTCTTGTGCCATCACACGCCGAAGTCAACTTAGACCCTGGTGGCAGGGAAGTTTGCTTTGCTGAGGTCAATGGCGATGGGCAGGTGCAGACGCTGCTGGCAGACAGCAGCTTGACAACTGTCTGCAATTCTTCATCTGGCAGATGTATCAGCGTGCTTCTGGCGCTCTGGCGTGCCTTGTTCCATGATCTGTATCTGTACTCACTGCCCTCTTGAGTACCTGAAGAGAGCTCTTTCAAAGACGCAAATTGTTGTGTGTTACTTATGACAAGTTTTTGATGGTGAATTGTGTTTGCTAGACATAGATTGCTTCCAGTTTTTTGTGTAGCTTGCAACCCTGCTTTGCACCACTAGATAGATGTTCTTGCAAGGCACCAGTCACCTCACCAATTGGTGTTTTTGTTGGTGTCATGTGCTGTACTGACTTTGGCGCCTTCCAGCTTTTGCACCAATTAGCCTGCTTGCAAGCAATTTCTCTTCGAGGTTCATCATGCAAGAACGCCATGCATTTTACAAGAACGCCATGCATTTTACATCCAAAGTGCTCTGGAGCACCAGATCTGGATGAATTTTTCAGCAACAGAGACATCACTGCAGCTGTAACAGCTGCACAACAGTTGTGTTGGCGAAGTTCAAAGATATCATGCCTAAGCCTGCAGATTGTCGTCAGTACACGTAAAATAGATGTTCAGGCTGTGTCACCTGTGACTGAGCTGCTGCCTCAGGTGCTGCAGAGATCAGCATCCAATGGTTTCAGAGCTCTTTTGCGAGGTCTGGCACTGCAGTAGGTGGTTGTCGTACGCCTGGCAACCGTGAGCGTGAAGTTCGGCATATCGTCGTCTATCAATTTCACAGTATGTGCTTCTCACCTAGGGCAGTACAGATGTATGCCAGCGACTGAATTGTGAGGCCTCTGGCGGCAGATCGGTGAATACATCCACTCTTTGAGTGTCGAAGAGGGACTTGTTGTACAAAGTTGTGCATGTGTACATCACATCGTGCCAAAGCATTGCCAGCCCGAGACTGACAGATCCTCATGCGGTGGTCATGTGCTTCTCGACTCGACTTCGCCACTGCTCCAAGCCAGGCCTTGAACGTATGCAGCTCTTGCTGCTCGACACGTTCACCCACTAGCAATATATATTTAACGACTAGCTCTAGGCCACTTAGTTTCTCCCGCCGGCATGGGTCGTCGTTGTTCAAGCTGCGTGGGCACAGCTCAAGTGTATGCAATGGCAGATCAGGCAGTAATAGTGATAAAATATTATCAGGTACACAATGCTTCGGTCTATCGTGTATTGTGCAAACACGCACAAGTTGCCAATGAGCACAGATTGCAGTACCCATGTTGTGTCATAGCCCTGCCAGTTGTGACACGTCTAAGGCATTCTGAGTGATGAAACTCGTGTTTGCAGGCCAACCAGATGCAGGTGACAAAGTCAGCAGCCGTGAGGAGTCTGACGCTGTTGAGCAAACAACTTCACTGCCAACTTTGGCTTCACAGCTTGCATCTGGGCTGCTGCTGATCTCTCCTTTCTTCTTCTGGGGAACATCCATGGTGGCCATGAAGGTACGCTTCATGCCTGCAAAAGCATGCTTAGCACAACCTGCCATGGACAGGGCAATAGCGCCTTCAGCTGCACCCTGTGCAGTCTTCAAAGTGCATGCGCTTTCCTGACAGGCATGTCAAGCAGGACCCCATAAGCTCACAATCAGTTCTCGCACTGCTTGCTCAGCATATTTGCTGTGGCATCTGTGTACTCTGTGAGTTGGTGGCTTGGTGCATGAGGTACAAGGGCAGCAGCTATCATGGCCATGGTACTAAAACCTTGCATCGGCATTGGTGTAGTGTGTCCACTGAAAGGTCTGAGCCATGTAGTTGTGTGATCACAGGAGCTGGCTCCCCACACAAGCCCCATCTTTGTGAGTGCGTTCCGCCTCCTCCCTGCTGGTCTTGCACTGGTGGCATGGGCTGCAGCCAGCGGCCGCAAACAACCCAAGGGGTGGGAGGCTTGGCTGGCCTGTGCCATCTTTGGCCTAGTGGATGGCACTGCATTCCAGGTAACACTCAAGCCATCTTGTCTGGTTTTGCACACTATTCTATGTTACACTCTCCGTAGGGTAAGACATTACTAGCATTGTGTTTTCACTTGAATGCCGCCATGCTGCAGTCTGCGAGAACATCCAGTTGGTACTTGGGCTTCACATGCTATGCTATGCAGTGATTCTGACATCAGTGACGCATTACAATGGTAGAACCATCCAGTCACGTCATCACATATGCAACGTTTGCCTGCAGCTTGGTTGGCTTCAGCATGCATGCTTGGCAGCACAATAATACACCTCCTCACAGCAGCCTAGCTGCTACTGTCTGCCTTCATCACGCCCCACAGGGCAACAACACAACACCGCACACAACAGTCATGCTGTCGATCCAGTGCCCACAAACCCTGCTTTCACCCTCAATATATTTTGGTGGTGATCGGCCTATTGTACACGGCATACCCCAATGGCTGCTGGCATAAACTACATTCCTGCCGAGGCTGAAGCACTACCTCATGAACTGGCATTGGCTCTTGTCTTTCGCCATTAATGCGCGCGCTGTGCAGGGCTTCTTGGCAGAGGGATTGCAGCGCACCACAGCAGGTCTCGGTAGTGTCATCATTGACTCCCAGCCTCTGACTGTGGCTGTGCTGGCAGCTCTGCTGTTTGGCGAGAAGCTAACAGCAGCAAGCTATGCTGGGCTGGGTCTTGGTGTATTGGGACTCAGCCTGCTTGAAGTGCCTGTGGATGTTCTCATTGCATTTCCCCAGAAGGTTCTGGGTAAGTCTTCGTCACAAACTGTTGTACTGTCCATGGTCTGTACCCTCTTGTGCCATATGACATCAGTCAACATGTGTGCACACCTGGCAATGAGGGCCTGCTGCTGTATGTCCCTTGCCGTTGGGACCAAACATCTGCCCTGTATTGCCTTGACATGTGTACACATGTGCAAATATTGTGCTTTTGTGAACACGTACGCCTGCGTTCAAAGTCATCATTTTCAGAAATTTCGCAGCTGTTGTCTGTTGACTCCCCTGACGACTTCCAAAGACAGGAAATGTAAGTATTATGATTGCTGGTATTTCTGGGGACTGCACAAAGTTGTGGTGCGCATTGCAGGCTTGTTGCCGGTTGCACAGCCAGATCTGAGCCAGATAGCTGGTGGTGATGTGTCATCAAGCGGATCATTGTGGGACAATGGAGAGTGGTGGATGCTGTTGGCAGCACAGAGCATGGCCCTGGGCACAATCATGGTCAGATGGGTCAGCAAGTAAGTCCTGTCACATTTGCCACAACCCATGGTCTTGCTCGTGTGCTGACTGTCAAATCAGGCTACTCTACTCCTGAGCTCAAGGGAAGACTCCTCTGTTATATGAATGACCGAACGTTGTTCAAGGGCCAAAGGCACATGTGGATGGCAGTGACAGCCCTTTCCTGCTGAGACACAGTATGTTTGAAAGGTTCTCTTGGTTGCTGGTGCTCTTGCCTGCCAGCGCTGTAATTCAATCATGTCCTTGTCACGCAGCATGCTTCAGAGTCATCAGCTTTCTAGCAAGCGCATATGGCTGAGCCTGCCAATACTGAGGCTACCAGTCATGAATGTACGCTACCAGTCATGACTGTATGCTGCTCGTCATGAAGGTATGCTACCAGTCATGACCGTATGCAACCAGTCATGACCATATGCTACCAGTCATGACCGTGTGCTACCAGTCATGACTGTATGTTACCAGTCATGACCGTATGACACCAGTCATGACCATGTAGGTACGTGGACCCTGTGATGGCAACTGGGTGGCACATGTTGCTGGGAGGGCTGCCCCTAATGGCCCTGTCCATCGCCAAGGAGGGGTCTGAACTTGGGCCTCGTCTGCAGCAGCTCACTGGTGAGAAGCACCAAAACGCTTGACACTCAAGACAACCTGCATTGCTGACCAGCAAAGCCATTGCACTGGCTTACTCACTCCCCCGGGAGTGTCTGTGCGTATGCCTGGGCAACGCTTGGCTACTTGTACTTTGTTGTCCTGCTGATCACAGCTCCTTGTTGTTTGCTTGGATGTGTGCACAGCAAAGGCAAACAATAACGTAAGGAATGTTGCAAGTAAGAGCTGCTGCAGCTTGCTGTATCATGCGGATTTACAGGTGCATATGTTTGTATGTGGTGCTCAGCTTGTATCTCAGTGTCTGCAAAACTTCAGTTGACAGCTCTCTTGCACATAATGAGTTTGTGCTGCATGCATGCCAGCTTTCAAGCCACTGCATTTTTGCAGTCATGACTATCATCAGCCAGCCTAACAGATGATGCGCGCTGCAGGCCTGGATATCATCCTACTACTCTACATCTCGTTGCTGGGAAGTGCAGCAAGCTACGGCGTCTTTTTCTACAATGCCTCGAAAGGCAACCTGACAGCACTCTCCAGTCTGACCTTCTTGACGCCCATGTTTGCTGCTGGCTGTGGGTACCTGTTCCTTGGGGAGGGTCTGACCCCATTACAGCTTGGGGGTGCAACAGTTACCCTTGGTGCTGTAGCCTTGCTCAATTCTGGTCAGAGCAGCACCTGATCAGCATTTCATGAGTGTCAGAACAGAATCATTGGACTGGATCTGTGTTTACAGGATGCCGGTTGTCTGTGCACTTGCCTACAGCAACATTCCGCAGCAGTTCTGACTGCTGTTGTGTCAGCAAGTCACCACTCAGGTGCACTTGCTACTGCTGTGACACATGTCACTGTTTATTTGACAGGGGCATTGATGTAGGGGCACCAGGATCTGGCCGCAAACTTTGTTTTAGTGGTTGCTGAGTATACCACGCAAAGGCAAAGGCATTTTGGATCATATCATTGCATGTTTTATGGTTTAACACGAGTACATGCACTGTAAGTGGAATATGTGGTGACGTTTGAGTGACCTTCACAAAATCGCAGTATAAGCTGCACATGACGGTGACACAATTTTATAGGTCTGCAAGCACTAGTGCTTTGTCAGCATGTATGGACATGACTTGACAGCACCATTATGTACATATGTATATGCATGTTACGTTCACAACATGCTTCAAGTGTTGCTGTGTAGCATCAAGAGTCAAATGAACCTATGTGTGCTCTTTTCAAGCAAACTGGCCCTCACAATGTGTACGTCATACGTAATGTCAAATCCACATGCGCTACAGCCAAACTCCTGCATACAAAATTTGCCAGCCATCAGTCCTATTAACCTCATTTCAGCTGTTTCCTACTAGTACAAGACTGCTAAAGGTATAAATAGCTCTGTCAAAAGGACGCTGTACAATACAAAGACTATATTGCTGACCTCAATGCTGCCAGCCGGTACAAACACAGCAGAGAACCATAGACTGCAAAGGACAAAGAAAACTCTTAGACTAGATGCCAAAATAAAATCAAAAGCTCAATCACAGTCCTTCCAGGTTCATTTCTGCAAGCTAATATGCTTGACAGCAGCCTCATCTATTCAGAATCGAAATTTCTCAATAAGATTATGTTGCAAACCACTAGCCGGCATCTTAATGTAGTGCCGCATCACGCCAGTTGATGCGTGTGTGTGAAGCCTGACATGTCTGTACAGGAGTGTTCTGTCAGCCCTGCACCGATATGGGTGGACAGCATCCCAACAAGTAGTCCTGATAACACGCTCCATTTGGGCTTGCAAGGCCAACATCTGGTGAGGACGTAGCAAAGGCAGTGTTAACAGCAGTTGCGTTCCAGTACTGGTACACATTGCAGTTTGCTCCTGAGCAACAGGCAGGGTCTGGAAAGGCCCCCTGGCATTGCAGACCATTGGGGTAGTTTGCATTGTTTGTCACTACTTGGCACTCACTGGATGGCCACTGAGTAACAAAGGACTGATATGCTGCAGCAGGATACTGGCCTGCAAACAGGAAGATGCTGTGGTCAATTGGCTGCTGTTGAATTGCACAGCAATGCATGGCTCAGTAAGGCTGATGCTTACCACAGAGCGCATCACATAGCATGCAACATTTACACTCAGGGCTGCACAACAAAGCAGGATGTGTGCGAGCTTTGCAGGTGCTGGACTATGTGCTGTAGGCAGGTCATTGTACATGACGGATTGCAAGATGGGATACCTTGCAATCTGTTGCAGCCCGTCTATGCAGCGACAGACAAGTAAGCCATGCAGTGTTGCTTACATTAATCAAGTACAATTTCATGCAGACTGGGAATAACACATACCTGGCGATGGGCTTGTATTGCCACTGGGTGACGCCTGGACAGTGGGGCTCACTGGTTCAGGTAAGCACTGCCAGTACCACTGATTCTGTCTCTGGCAGCTGGTCTCAGCAGGGCAGCAGTTATACGCAGTGTCACTGCAGCTTGTGCCTCCATCTTGACAAGTAATACCTCCGCACTGATCGTATATGTCTGACCAGCCAGTGCAGGAGTCTAGCATCCGCCTGGAGGCCGCTTGAACACCTGCATCTGCATACATGTGCCCTTTGAGCATGAGTTGTGCTTGTCTACCAAAGCAGGCCAGCAAAGTTCCGCACACAAGCGACGAGCACATCTTAGCACTTGCACAGTCTTTCAGGTGGTGCCCCCAAAACTGTGCGTTTGAGAAGTCACGCACGATGCGCAAAGAATGCATGCGGCTCAGGTGATCACATGTGAGCAAGGACGATACCTGATAATACAGCCGCTATCAGTCCTGTAAACATGGACAAAGCACTCAGTCTACAAAGGCAAGCTGCCATCAACGCGGCTTCGGCCGAAAGCCGCTGCACGCCCGCAATAGCGGCTCAACAGATTCGCGGCTCAACTGCAGCGAGTGTCCTGAGCGGCCCAGGGGACAGCACTGCACGGTAGAGATGCTGAGCAGATCACTGGTGAAGTCCAAGTGGCCACCCAGAAGCGACACAGCGAGGAAGTTGTGCAGCGAGGCGTCGACAGATGTCCGAGCGAGTCTCGAGGCAGGTGTGCGACTCTGATCCACAGCACACTTTTCGGTCTGTGTTGGATTCCAGGAAATGTGGAAACCTATGCGCTGACGTTGCAGCCCGCCATTTGTCCATGAAGTCCAAGCCATCGCCGCGAAGCTGCAGATTGCAGCTCGACACTGAGAAGTTGACTGTGCCAGCTCCGCAGTCACCTGGCCCCCACAGGTGTCAGGTGGGGACGCACGTGAGTCGCGATTACGGCATACGATCACAATGGATTCAACAGATTTGTGTCTCGCAAGAAACCATCAGGACGATTGAGGGCGAATGAGGACACCGTTCACAGCCACCTGGCTCACCAAGCTTACTGTAACAGCTGTTGCACATGCACACTCTGGTCTGAAGATATCTTGTAAGGCACACACGGCATTGTGGCACTTATTGCAATACATTTCCGCAAAAACATAATGTAGCTCGATTGGACAGTCTGTAAGTAGGGACTGGCTCAGCCTGAGGCTCATGCTGACACGTCTATGTATCTAGAGGGCTGTGCACAGCGCACGCGTGTTGCAAAGTGCGCTTTCAGATTGAAAGTTTCAGTGAGCAGGTACAGCATAAGAGACTCCTGCATTGCACGCCTCTCAAAGGTACACCTGCCATGGTGGGGCCACCTATTACAACAAGGTCAACCGTCACTGATTGCAATCATTTCACTGTGGAAGAGGCCTAGGACAGGTGAAGGGCAGAAGTGTTGCAGCTGATAATTCTGTAGTGTAAGCTCAAGCTGCTTGGCGTTGCTGCAAATGAAGGGCACCAGAACAGTGCTAATATTTCTGTCTGGGTCATGACTGATCAGCTGTCAGCATTGGCACTGCAAAATGGGGAGAGATGCCATGAAACCATCATCACAATGTGAGGAAACTTGAGTGGAGGAAGAACTGGCCTGTCTACAGCAAACACTAATGACTTACTGTTTATTCTTTTTGGCTGGCTGTATATGCTCTGGCGCATTGTGTGGAGCTGCAGCCCTGCATGGCACAATGGTGATGTATTGATGTCACATGCGGTTGAGATTTGTTGTTCACAGCCAGGTCAGCAGAGCTGGTGGAATCAACATAAACAATGCTGTGATGCATTTGGAAAATCGCCATTACTGCATGAGGTTCTGTAGCCAAAAAGCAACCCCTTGTTTTTACCAAGCAGTCTCTACCACTTCATGCCAGCAAGACCTTTGCTGCCAAAATATTTGCCACCAAGCCTGGATCTGCTCAACTTGCAACATGCTAATAAGCTATAGGTGAGCTTGCAAGTCATGACATCATGATATCAGGGTGATCAGGGTGACCAAAGCAGAATGGACTGCAAACAAATCATCTGTAGGAGTCATACTTTGACTATTGACGGCAATTGCAAGGTGCCTCAGATCACTTGATGCTGAATCTTCAACACTAGTGCCCTCACATGATCCAGCGATGTGAGTCCTTCTTTGCAGTGCAACTATCTACAACATAAACTGACTCTGAGTGGCTGTGGACCATATTGTGTCTTGTCTTCATACAAGCAGCACTGACAGGGAGCCATCGGCAAAATAGACACGACAGTCTACACTTTGAAACTTGATAACATGGAATGTGACTGATACATATGTGCATAAACGCCAAGTACTTCCATAGTATCATCTGAAGCGTTGTTGTGTATGATGTCAACACTGGCGGTAACAATGCCTGAAGTTGAGCTTTGAAATGATGCTGCAGGTCCAACGCTCTCCATGAGAGGTGTACAGTAAAAGCTGCTTACACTGCCCAAACGGGTCTGCAGCAAACCAGTCACAGTAGCGCATTGGTGTTGAAGCAACATCACAGCATGTGACTGTCAAGTGTCACTGTACAAAAAGACGGCCATAAATAATTAAGCATTCAGTCAAATTTGATTCTGGCACCAGTTTTGGACTGCTCACAATACAAGGCTTTCACTTGCGCAACTGGTTGGTCCGCAAATGAAGCACATGAGATGAGTTTCGAAGTGAATACCACTGTTTGTTTATTTTGCTGCCGGCTTTGATTGATCCTGGAGTTGTCATTAAGCACTGCTATGCCTGACATCACTGCGCCATCAGATGAAGCAAGCCGTTTGGTATGCTTTTTCAATATGCCGGTCACGGTGCTGCGGACTAATGCAGGTGATTTAGTTGCTGTTGCAGCCTCATGCATCGGTCGACACAACTGTATGCTGTTGTCACTAAGTACCGCAGGTCAGCATAATATTGGGCAGTTTCCTTGGCTTATCCTGCAGAGGGTCATACTAAAATCATTGCTGATAGGACGCCAGTAAGATATTTGAGGAGGAAGACCCTGATTGGGGCCTTCAGCAGTTTCAATTATTGTACGACCTCCAGCTACTTACCCAGAAGAGTTGCTGCAGGTAATCAGTGGTAGCAATCTGTACTTGCCGGCAGCTTACATCCCTGAGCCCCCACCACCGCCCCCACCCCCT
>JAABUP010003247.1_pt1 | contig 29040 bp, 26 predicted proteins | sample 5559201 | NCBI WGS metagenome assembly JAABUP01 (sample SAMN10711887, study PRJNA513373) | rock metagenome | isolation source: Antarctica rocks | place: Antarctica | reverse complement strand
CCCAGATCGTCGCCGCCTCGGTGAAGTAGCGGTCGACGTAGTCGGCGAGAACCTCTTGCTGCCCGCCCTGCCAGAACGACCGGCCGACCGCGGACTTGATGCCGTTGGCAACGTCCTCGGACAGGACCTCGGCCCATGCGCGCTCTTTCGCCGTCCGTTCCGGACGGACAGCCGAGGCGGCCGCCGCATGCTCCTCACCGGAGATCGTCCCGTCCGTGGCGAGCTCGGCGGCGATCAGCGCGTCGTCGGCCCGGCCTCGCCGCGCCAGGCCGGTCACCAGCGCCCATCGCAGGTCGATGTCCACCGCGAGTCCGGGTAACGGTGCCGAGCCGTCGAGCAGCCCGGCCAGCAGGTCCAGGTCCTGCGCGGTCGACGCCGACGCAGCGATCGACCGCACCAGCTGCAGCTGCAGATCGCTGCCGGGGAGAGCCTGCGCGAGCAGCGCTCGCAGGCCCGTGGTCCATCGACCCCGCACCTGTGAGCGGTGCTCCGGCGCGACGTACTGCTCGACGGCCACGCCTGCCTGACCGCACAGCACCTGCACCGCGGCGATCTCGGTCTCCGCGGGAAGCCCCCGGAGCACCAGGTCGACATACTCGCTGGCACGGAACTCCGCGTCACGGGTCATGTCCCACGTCGAGGTCCAGCACAGCGAACGCGCCAGCGGCTCGGACAGGGTGCCCACCGAGGACACCAGTGTCGCCAGCGACCGCTCGTCCATCCGGACCTTGGCGTAGGTCAGGTCGTCGTCGTTGAGCAGCACCAGATCCGCGGCCGCCTCGCCGACCATCGCCGCCACGTCCGTCCGTTCCCCGGTGACATCCAGCTCGACCCGGCCACGGCGCACCAGGCCCTGCGGGCCGAGGTCGAAGGTGCCGACGGCCATCCGGTGTGGGCGCAGCGTCGGGTGCTCCGGAGCAGCGCTCTGCACGACGGTGAAGGAGGTGTACCGGTCGTTGGCGTCGACCGTCGACTCCGCGCGCAGGGTGTTGACGCCTGTCGTGCGCAGCCACAGCCGGGCCCAGTCGCCGAGCTCGCGCCCGGAGCTGTCCTCCAGCGCCCGCAGCAGGTCCGCGAAGGTCGCGTTGCCGAACGCATGCTCCGCGAAGTAGCCGCGCAGTCCGTCCACGAACTCCTTCTCGCCGACCCAGGCGACGAGCTGGCGCAGCGCCGAGGCGCCCTTGGCGTAGGTGATGCCGTCGAAGTTGGCCTCCACCGTCTCCAGGTCGGTCATGTCTGCGGCGACCGGGTGGGTGGAAGGGAGCTGGTCGGCGCGGTAGGCCCAGTTCTTGCGTCCGGCGAAGTTCACCCATGCGCCGGTGTACCTGGTCGCGGCGACGCTGGACCAGTGCGAAGCCCATTCCGCGAAGCTCTCGTTCAGCCACAGGTCGTCCCACCAACGCATCGTGACCAGGTCGCCGAACCACATGTGCGCCAGCTCGTGCAGCACGGTGTTGGCACGGCCCTCGTAGGCGCTCGCGGTCTGCCGGGACCGGAAGACGTACTCGTCGCGAATGGTGACCGCTCCGGCGTTCTCCATCGCGCCCGCGTTGAACTCAGGAACGAACAACTGGTCGTACTTGCCGAACGGGTAGGCGCAGGCGAACTGCTCCTCGTAGAAGGCGAGACCCTGCTTGGTCACCGTGAACAGGTCCTCGGCGTCGAGGTGCTCGGCGATCGACGGACGGCAGTACAGAGCCATCGGCACCGTGCCGTACGTGCCGGTCCAGGAGTCGGTGACCTTGGCGTACGGCCCCGCGACGACCGCGACGAGGTATGTGGAGATGCGCTCGGTCGGGGCGAAGTTCCAGCGGGCCAGCGCATCACCGGCCGCGCCGGTCCCGCCGACGGGGGTGGGCTCGGGCGTCGGGGAGTTCGACACCACCTCCCATGAGGCCGGCGCGGTGACGTGCAGGGTGAACGTCGCCTTGAGGTCCGGCTGTTCGAAGGAGGCGAACACCCGGCGCGCGTCCGGGACCTCGAACTGGGTATACAGGTAGGTCCGAGAATCCGCGGGGTCGACGAAGCGGTGCAGGCCCTCCCCGGTGCGCATGTAGGCGCAGTCGGCAACCACCCGCAGCTCATTGGCGTCGGCCAGGCCGTCCAGCCGGATGCGGTTGTCCGCGACGACATCGGCGACGTCCAGCGAGCGGCCGTTGAGGGTCACCTCGCGGACCGCCGGCGCGATCAGGTCCACGAAGGACGACACCCCCGGCTCGGTGCACGAGAACCGCAGCACAGTCGTCGAGGGGAACGTCGGTCCGTCCCCGGCGAGCTCCAGTGCGACGTCGTACTCGTCGATGGCGAGCACCTGGGAGCGGGCCGCGGCCTCGTCCCGGGTGAGGTTGGTTCCCGGCATCGGACGATGTTTGCACGCACGGTCCGGACGCGGTGACGCCGGCGCCGCTGCCTCCCATCGCCCCGGGCGGCCGAGCTAGCGTCGGGCCCATGACTACGACAGCACCCGCGAGCGCGGGCACCATTGCCGGCGCTCGCGACACGGCCGACTTCTGGTTCGACCCCATCTGCCCGTGGGCGTGGATGGCGTCGCGGTGGATGCTCGAGGTCGAGAAGATCCGCCCGGTTACCACCGCCTGGCACGTGATGAGCCTGGCCTACCTGAACAAGGACAAGGATCTGTCCGAGGACTACCGCCGGGGGATGGATGCCGCCTGGGGCCCGGTCCGGGTCGTGATCGCCGCCGGCCGCGCGCACGGCCAGCAGGTGCTGCTCCCGCTGTACACCGCCCTCGGCACCCGGTACCACGTGCGGCACGCACCGCAGAACCGCGAGACGCTCGAGGCCGCGCTGGCCGAGGTCGGGTTGCCGACGTCGCTGGCCGACGCCGCGGAGAGCACGGACTACGACGAGGAACTGATCGCAAGCCACCACAGCGGGATGGATCAGGTCGGGACGGAGGTCGGCACGCCGGTCATCAGCCTCGGCGGGGTCGCCTTCTTCGGGCCGGTCGTGTCCCCTGCGCCGAAGGGCGAGGCCGCGGGCCGGCTCTGGGACGGCTGCGTGCTGGTCGCCGGGACGGACGGGTTCTTCGAGCTCAAGCGCACCCGCACTCGGGAGCCGATCTTCGACTGAGCCGCCCGCCGTCGGCGCCTCAGCCGACGATCCGCATCGGGCGGCCGGCGTTGTCGGGCTCGCCGCCGAGCTCGGAGGCGGTTCCGGCCGCCTGACGGCGCGCCACGCGCACGCCAGAGCGTCGACGGCATCGTCGTGGGCGGGTATCGAGCGCGGGTCCGGGCCCGGCAGCTCCGCGGCGAGGTCCAGTTAGTCCACCTGGTCGTCCGGCGCGAGCAGCGCTCCGAACCACCGGCGCCGTCGGCCGTCGACGCCGAGCCCGGTCCGCACCGGTGACATGCTGCCCGCGTGCGCGTCCACCTGGGATCCGACCACGCCGGCCTCGAGCTGAAGGCGGCGATCGCCGAGCGCCTCGCGGCGGCCGGCCATGAGGTCGTGGACCACGGGCCGAGCGCCTACGAGGAGTTCGACGACTACCCGACCTACTGCCTGCGCACCGGGCTCGGTGTGGTCGCCGACCCCGGCAGCCTCGGGGTCGTGGTCGGCGGGTCCGGGAACGGCGAGCAGATCGCTGCCAACAAGATCGCCGGCGTCCGGGCGGCACTGGCCTGGAGCACCGAGACCGCCGAGCTCGGGCGGCTGCACAACGACGCGAACGTCGTCGCCATCGGGGCGCGCATGCACCCGGTCGAGCAGGCCCTCGGCTTCGTCGACACCTTCCTCGGCACCGCGTTCAGCGGCAACGAGCGCCACGCACGGCGGATCCACCAGCTCGCCGACTACGAGACCGCCGGCACCCTCCCGCCCCTGCCGTAGGCCGCCCGCTCGCCCGCCTGGTGCCGGTGTTGCTGTCCGGCTCAGACGGCTGACGGGTCCGCTTGGACCGCTCCGACCGCTTCCGCGCCGTCAGCGGTCGCTGCCGGACACCGGTCCGGCAGTCCGCTGCAGCAGGTCGGGGAACCGCCGGACCCAGCGGCGCTGCCACGGTGTCTCGACCGCGCGCCGGTCGTAGTGCTGCCAGGCCCAACTGGTCGCCGCGTCCGCCGGCACTCCGGCGAGGACCGCCATCGCGGCGATGGCCGTCCCCGTGCGACCCCGGCCGCCCGCGCACCCGACCTCCACCCGGCCGCCGGCCAGCGCGTGGTCGTGTGCGGCGCCCAGCAGCAGGGCGGCTCGTCCCGGGTCGCGCGGTAGCCAGAAGTCGGGCCAGGGCAGGACGTGGTGTGGCCAGTCCGGCCGGTGCTCGACCCCCGGGTACCGGCCGAGGTACAGGCCGAGCGTCGTGTCCGGGCCGTTGCACAGGGCGCGGCCGCGGACCCAGCTGCCGTCGGGGAGCCGGACCGCCCCTGGCAGCGGCGCGCCAGAGGCGGGCACCGGTCACCCGGGCGTGCGTGGGAAGCGGTGGGCGCGGTCGGCGTCGGCCGGGGTGGGCGGCGGCGCCCCGGGTCGCCGGACCGTCCCGGCGTCGCGCGCGGCCGCCGCCCGGTTCCCTGCCCCCGGCAGTCCGCCGGCGACCGCGGCGAGATCGGCAGTCCGCGGCCGGGACACGTCGCGCGCCCGCATCGCCGCTTCGAGGCTGACCCGGCTCGGACCCGCACCGACCAGTACCCGGACGCTGCCGTCGGAGTCGGCGCGGCGGTCGCGCAGAGCCTGGCGCGAGGTCGGCGGCCCGGTCATCGGCCGGTCGATTCCCACTTCGGCAGCCGGGTGCCCGGCTCCTCGCCGCGCCGGCTGCCCGACGGCCGGAGCCGCGACGTCCCCGGTCCCGACGTCCCCGGTCGCGACGTCTTCGGTCGCGCGGTCTGCGGTCCCGGCCGGGGGAGTCGGCCCGGCGGGTCCCCGCGTCCGCCGGCGTCGTCGGCCGGTCCCGGCGGTCGGTCGCGCCGCTGCCTCGTCGGCCATCGCGGGTACCCCTCCGGTCGCCGAACGAGACGGGGCTGGGATGCTCGCCCCATGCCTGAAGGCCACACGATCCACCGGCTGGCGGGCGAACTCAACCGCCGTTTCGCCGGCATACCCGTGCGCGCGCTCAGCCCTCAGGGTCGGTTCGACGACGGCGCCCGCCGGATCGACGGCGCGACCTTCGGCACGGCCGACGCCGACGGCAAGCACCTGCTGGTGTCCTTCGGCCCGGACCGCTGGGTGCACGTCCACCTCGGCCTGTACGGGCGGGTGGCGTTCGGGGTGTTCGGCCCGGCGGCCGCCGCCAAGGCAGCTGCGGCGACGCACTCGCCCTACCTCGGCCGGGACATCGCCTACCTGTCCGGCACGGCGGCCGCCGCCCGGGACCCCGCGGCGGGCCCGGCCGTCGCCGGAGGAGCCGTAACCCCCGGCCCGGGTGTCGACCCGGACGACGACGAGGACCAGGACGTCGCCGACCCGGCGGAGACCGGGTCCGACGGCCCGCCGCCACCGCGCGGCGCCGTCCGGCTCCGGCTGATCGGCGACGGCGACTACCTGGACCTGCGGGGGCCGACCGCGTGCGAACTGCTGTCCGACGCGGAGCTGAAGGTGCTCACCGCCCGGCTGGGACCGGACCCGCTGCGTCGCGACGGCCGGGTCGCGGAGTTCGTCCGCCGGGTCCGCAAGAGCCGCACCGACGTCGGGGCCTTGGTGATGGACCAGAAGGTCGTCGCCGGGATCGGAAACGTCTACCGGGCCGAGCTGCTGTACCGACACCGTGTGTCGCCGTTCCGGTCCGGGCGCGACATGGACGAGCCGACGTTGGCGGCGATGTGGGACGACCTGAAGGTCCTCATGCGCGCCGGTGTCAAGACCGGGCAGATCGTCACCACCCGGCCGGCGGACCGCGATCGCCCCCGCCGCCGGCCGGTGCCGCGCTCGGACGCGCACTACGTCTACAAGCGCGCGGGTCAGCCCTGCCGGGTCTGCGGGACCGAGGTGCTGACCCGGGTCATGGTCGGTCGAAACCTGTTCTGGTGCCCCTACTGTCAGGCTTGTTGAGGCTGGCAACCCCGGTTGGCAACCCCGGTTGGCAACCCCGGTTGGCGCCGCCGCGAGGCCGGCCGCCAGCTCGGCCGCGGCGAGCCTTCCGGAAGGCCACATTTCCGGAGCGGACGTTCTGGGCCACGCCGTAGGCGATGAGGCGCGAGAACTGGTCGGCGTTCCCGGTGCGTCGGTGGGCTCTTCGGCTATGGCTTGCTTCGGGTTCGGCCGGCCCGGGACGAGCCCGTGGAGCGGGTGACAGGAATCGAACCCGCGTGGCCAGCTTGGAAGGTCGGCGGACGCCCTTCTCTGACCAGTAACGATACGGCCCTGAGCTGGGAAGACAGCCGAGCGATGTATCCGCGAGTGACCGCGGTTCACCCCCATTTACCGCCCAGACTGGCACGCAAGTGGCACGAGAGCGACGCTCTCGGGGGGTCCAGCTTGACCGTCGAGCACCCTGTGAATCCCACGCATGTAGTTCTCGCGTGGTACGCTCCTCTGGTGACCGTTACGTACCGTCTCGACGCCGCACCGGCGTTGCGAGCGGTCACGCCGGGCTTCAGCCCCAAGGAGCTGACGAGCGCCGCGGCCACTTCCGGCCTGAGCTTCTTCAAGTCCACCATGGCCGCCGTCACGGGCATGCAGCGCGACTGGTACCGGCCGCCGTCGTTGCGGACCATCGAGCAGCTGCTGCGCGACGACTTCGAAGCACGCGTCACCGAGCTGTCCAACCGCGAGGTCGCATCAGGCGCCGTCAAACGGACAGGCCTTGACCTTGCTCGGTTGATGGCCGCACTGCGCGCCGCCTTCGGGGCGATCGTGCGGGCCATCGCACCACCGCCGGCCATCCTCGCCGCCGCTGAGTTCGTCGGCGCACTCCGGCCGCCGGGCCGCCAGATCACCAGCACGCCCGCCGTCACGCGCGGTCCGACCGACCGCCTCTCCCGTCTCGTCCACGGGGGAGCCTGGCCGGTCCTGCTGCGCGCTCCGGGAGCGCCTGCACTGAGCTGACCGCCGTTGCCTCCCCCGACACCATCGGGGAGGCAACGTGCCAACGACACAGACCCGCCGCGAGCTGCTCGACGTAGCAGCCGCGGCCGACTACCTCGGGACGGGTGAGCGGTTCATCCGCCGCCTGATCGCCGAACGACGCATCGCGTTCGTCAAGGTGGGCCGCCTGGTCAGGATCGACGTCCGTGACCTGGAGGACTTCCTCGCCGCCGGCCGCGTCGAGGCGGTCCGGACCGGTGAGGCATGACGGCCCGGTCAGCAGGAACTGACCGGGCCGTCGGAACGCCACGTGCGGTGGGCGTCTCCAGCCTAGCCGAGCAGACCGACGGGGCGAGAGCAGCGCACACGCCGCGCCTCGCTGACTGGCCGCACGAGCGGCACCAACTGGTCCTCGACCTGGCCGTCGAGCTGGCCTACGGCCGCGGGTTCGCGGATGGCCGGCGGGTCGGGCTTGACACCGCACACGCCGTCCGGTTCCGCGTCGACCGCGACGAGGCACGGCGGCTCGACGACGCCCGCACCGGGACCTATCGGTCCGCGGCCGCCGCCCGGGACGACCGGCTGATGGACAACCTGCGGTCCACAGGGATCATCACGGAGCGGGCCGCGTGATCGACGACGCGGACCTCCTGGGCGTGACCGCCGCTGTCCGAGCGGCCGGCCGGATGACCCGGGACCAGATCGCCGGCCTGCTCGGTTCGCCGAACGCCCCCCGCCTCCTCGACGTGACCATGGACCGGCTGGGGGCCGACGTGCGCTTCGTCGTCAACGGCGACACCGTGACCGTCGACCCCGAGGCGTACTGGCCGGACGAGACCGCAGACGACCCCCGCGACGAGCTGTTCGAGCGTGAAGCCGCCCACGCACGGGCCGTCGCGGCCGAGGCCGACCGGCTGCGGGTCCGCCGGGATGCACAGCGCGTTGTCCGCGCCGACGACCGGCCGAAGACGCCGGAACCGACCGGCCGGTCGCTCCGGGATCTGCTCGCCGACCCCGACGAGCCCGCCGAGTACCGGATCGACGGACTGATGCCCACCGGTGCCCGGGTGCTGTTCGCTGGCGCCGCGAAGGCCGGGAAGACCTCGACGCTGCAGGCCCTGCTCGGTGCGCTAGCGAACGGTGGACTGTTCCTCGGCCGGTTCGCGGTCGAGCCGCCAGCCGGACGGATCGCCTACCTCGACTTCGAGCTCGGCGAGCGCCAGGCCCGGCGGTGGCTGCACCGGGCAGGTGTCCGCGATCCGGACCGGATCGAGTTCTACGACCTGAAGGGCCGGGAGGCGCACTTCGACCTCCGGCGCTCGGAGGTCCGCACCTGGTGGGCCGACGAGCTGCGATCCAAGGGGATCGGGTTCCCGATCTTCGACTGCCTGACGCCCGTGCTGCGGACCTTGGGGATCGACGAGAACACCGAGGCCGCGACGATCGCCTACGGCTACTCGGCCATGTGCACCGAGGCCGGGATCGACGAGTCGATCCTCGCCCACCACGCCGGTCACGGCGCCGAGAGGTCGCGCGGGGACTCCGCACTGCTCGGGTGGTCGGCCGTGAACTGGACTCAGGTCCGCCGCACCGAAGGCAACCGCGACGACCGGTTCCTCGTCGCTGAGGGCCGGGACGTCGACCTGCCGGAGAGTCTGCTCGCCTTCGACCTCAGCACCCGCGTGCTGACCCTGGTCGGCGGTAACCGCACCGAGACCGCCGCGGACGAGCTGATCCCGGACGTGCTCGCCTGGCTGACGGACAACCCCGCGTCCTCTGGCCGTTCCATCGAGGTGGCCCTCTTGGATGACGACGCAGGCCGCGGTCGACAGAAGGTTCGGACCGCGCTGAGCCGTTCGGTGCAGTCCGGTCGGGTGGTCCGCGTCCCCGGACCTAAGAACGCACAGCTGCACTCGGTGGCTCTCAGTGAGCAGAGTAGGGCAAGTGAGGTCAGTGCGCCGAGTGCGCCAGCAGTGCGCCCGCGCACTGAAAGTGAGTGCGCCAGTGCGCCTATAGGGCGCACTGCACTCACAGACGAGCAGGAGGTCCTGAGTGCGCCGCGCACACAGACCGGCGCACAGGACGTCGATCCACCGTGGCGCCGCCTGCTGCTGGCGAAGGACGCCGCCATCGCCGAGGGCGTGATCACCGAGGACCAGGTGACACCGCGGGAGTACCTCGTTCGGTACGGAGTGGCCGCATGACCGGCGGGTCCGGGCTGCTGGCGAATCTGACCTCCACGAAGCGGGCCGGGCTGGTTCGCGAGCAGGGGGAGGAGCTGCTCGACGCCGCCCACCACATGGCCACCACAGCCCGGGAGATGGTGGAGGACGGCATCACCGGCCGCAACGGCGGGGCCGCGAACCTCGCCACCGTCGCCACCGCGCTCGCCGCCGTCGGGTCGGCGCTGCTCGTCGAGAGCCGTGCGCTCCGCGACGAGGTGTCGTTGTGAAGCGCCCATGCGTCCGGTGCGGCGTGCCGACGCCGGTGTCGCCGTGCGGTGAGTGCGCAGCGGTCGGGCAGCGGGAGCGCGCGTCGCGGCGGACGACCACCACCCGCGGCCGCGGGTACGACACGACGTGGCGCCGGCTGAGCGAGCGGGCCCGAGCGGTGCAGCCGTGGTGCTCGGACTGCGGGTCGACCGAGGACCTGACCGCGGACCACAGCCCGGAGGCGTGGCGTCGCCGGGAGCGCGGGCAGGTGATCCGACTGCGGGACGTGGACGTGCTCTGCCGGACCTGCAACATCGCTGCGGGACCGGCCAGACCAGGGGGGGACCTCACGCGCTGTGACCGCTCGACTGCCGCCGGTAGGCCCGCTGTCGGTCACACACCGGGAGGCGCTGAGCGGCCCTCTGCCGCCGCGGGGGTGGCGCCGTGAAGGCAGGTCCCAAGCGGGCTGCTGACCGCTCTGCGCTGCCCTGGAGGCCGCGCACGGTGGGCGCTGAGCGGTTCGCCGCGTTCTGTGGGCGGTTCGTCGTCACGCCGAAGGGGACGGGTGCCCGGTCGCCGATGCGGCTGCGTCCGTGGCAGGTGGAGCTGGCCGGGAGCCTGCTGGACGAGCCCCGCCCGAAGATCGCCGCGTGGGTGCTGGCCCGCGGGTCCGGGAAGTCGACGATGACGGCCGCGCTGGCCCTGCACCACGTGTTCGACAGCGGGATCGAGGGTGCCCGCGCGGTGGTGATCGCCCAGGACGAACGGTCCTCCAAGCGCCTGCTGAGCACCGCGGCCCGGATGGTGGAGTTGAGCGAACCGCTCTCGGACCGGGTGCGGGTCTATCAGGACCGCCTGGTCGTCGAGCGGACCGATTCTCAGATCATCGCTCTCCCGGGTGAGGCGCACCGGATCGAGGGGGAGGACGCCTCGCTGGGGATCGTGGACGAGATCGGGGTGGTCCGCCGCGATGCCTACGAGAGCCTGCTGCACTCGACCGGCAAGCGGGTGGAGTCCCAGCTGTTGGCGATCGGGACACCGAGTCCGCCGGCGTGGCGGGAGGTGTCGCCGCTGCTGGACCTGGTGCTCGACGGCCGGTCCAACCCGGCGGAGGACTTCCGTCTCGTCGAGTACGGCGGAGACATCACGCACCCGGTCACCTGCCAGCACTGCTGGGAGCTGGCGAACCCGGGGATGGACGACCTCGTGTCCCGGGAGCACCTGCGGGCCGCGCTGCCGCCGCGGTCCCGGGAGTCGGAGTTCCGCCGTGCCCGGCTCGCTGAGTGGGTGCAGCACGACGACTCTGCGTTCCTACCGCCCGGTGTGTGGGCCGGGCTGGCGGACCCGCACCCGATCCCGGACGGCGCGGACGTCGTGGTCGCCCTGGACGGCAGCTTCAACGCCGACAGCACGGTCCTGGTCGTGGCCACGGTCAGCGGCGCCCCACACGTGGACCTGCTGGGCATCTGGGAGCCCCCGGACCGCGACCCGGGCTGGCGGGTCCCGGTGCTGGAGGTCGAGGCCCGTATCCGGGAGCTCGCGGCCCGTTATCGCGTTGTGGAGCTGGTCGCGGACCCGTTCCGGTGGACCAGGACCCTGCAGCTGCTGGAGTCCGAGGGTCTGCCGGTGGTCGAGTTCCCGCACAGCCCGCAACGGCTCACCGCCGCTACGACGGACCTGTTCAAGGCCGCCACCGCCGGGGAGCTGTCCCACAGCGGGAACCCGGACCTGGCCCGGCACGTCGGCAACGCCACCGTGATCGAGGACGTCCGCGGTGTCCGGCTCGCCAAGGAACGCAAGCACAGCTCGCGGCGGATCGACGCCGCCGCAGCACTGCTGATGGCGCACTCGCGTGCCACCTGGCGGGCCCGACGCAAGACCCCCAACCGACGAGCGAGGAGCTTCAAATGAGCATCGACCTTCTGACCGGCCTGCAGATGCAGCTGGACGCCCAGCAGTCCCGCCTGGACCGGCTGGCCACCTACTACGCGGGCACGCAGCCGTTGGCGTTCCTGTCCCCGGAGTCGCGGACCGGGGTCGGCAACCGGCTGGACCGGCTGACCTCCAACGTCTGCAAGCTGGCCGTGATCTCCCTGGCCGAGCGCCTGCGGATCACCGCTCTCACCCGGGACGGACAGCCCGACCCGCGGCTGTGGGACTGGTGGGTAGCCAACGACCTCGACGACCTGTCGACGATCGCGCACCGGGAGGCCCTCGCGTTCGGTTCCGCGTTCGCGATCGTGTGGGCCGGCCGGGATGGCGCCCCGCAGGTGAGCATCGAGTCGGCCCGCCAGACCACCCTGATCCGGGACCCCGGCTCGCGGCAGACCGTGGCCGCGTTGAAGCGCTGGTCCGACGTCGACCCGATCACCCAGGTCCCGATCGACGTCCGCGCGACCCTGTACCTGCCGGGGAGCATCACGCACTACGCGGCGCAGACCTACGGCGCCCCGGCTCAGTCCTGGGAGGTCATCACCAGCGTCCGCAACCCGCTCGGGGTGGTCCCGGTGGTGCCGCTGCTCAACGCCGACACGATCCTGGACCGGTTCGGCAGCTCGGAGATGGACGACGTGATCCCGCTGGCCGACGCGCTCGGCAAGGTCCTGGTCGACATGATGGTCAGCTCGGAGTACGCGGGCCGGCCGCGCCGGTGGGCGACCGGGATCGAGCTGGTCGAGGCCGACGACGGCACCGTGGACAACCCGTTCCCGGACAGCGACCGGATGATGGTGAGCGAGGCCCCGGAGACCAAGTTCGGCGCGCTTCCCTCCGCGGACCTGTCGGGATATCAGGCAGCCGCCGCCGTGCTGGTCCAGCAGATCGGGGCGGTGTCCGGGATGCCCGGGCACTACCTCGGGAGCACCGACCGGGTGACCACCGCGGACGCTCTACGCGCCTCGGAAGCCTCCCTGGCGACCCGGGCGGAGGACCGGCAGCGCCGGTTCGGCCGGGCCTGGGAAGCCGTGGCCCGGCTGATGATCGCCGTCGCCGACGGGGTGGACCCCGCGACCGTGCGAGCAGGTGTCACCTGGGCCGATCCGGGCACGGCGAGCGCTGCCCAGGAGGCCGACGCCGTGACGAAGCTGACGCAGGCCGGCGTGATCACGCCCGAGCAGGCACAGCACCGCCTCGGCTACACGCAGTCCACGACCATGCCGACCCACCCCGGACCGACCGGCCCGACCCCGACGACCCGGCCGGCGATGACACCGCACCCCGCACCGGCGACAAGCCCGACCCCGACCCCGGCACCGCAGCCGGTGGCCGCCACCAACTCCGCCCTGTTCGCCTGAGACCGAAGGAGACACGCATGCCCGACATCCGCCTACCCATCACCGAGAGCACCGCCCTCGCGCCCGACAACTTGCCCACCGATCCGACCGAGCCTGTCTCGGCGGACCCGCAGACCGGGGCCGACCAGGCCCCGACCGAACCCCAGCCGGACACGTTCCCTCGGGACTACGTGGAGCGGCTGCGCAAGGAGTCGGCCGGCTACCGGGAACGCGCCGGTCGCGCCGACGAGCTGGGGACCCGCCTGCTCGACGCCACCGTCCGTGCCCACGCCACCGCCCTGGCCGACCCGACCGACCTCATGACGTTCGGTACCGCCGACGCACTCATGGGCGAGGACGGATTCCCCGACCCCGGGAAGGTGACCGCCGCCGCCGAGGCCCTGGCCACCGCCCGCCCCCACCTGGCCACCCGCCGCGTGACCGGCGACGCCGGCCAGGGGCCCCGCGGCACCGTCCCGAAGGCCGCACCGGACCTCGCCGCGATCCTGCGCCAGCGGGCAGGATGACGGGATGGCTGACATCCACGACGTCCAGCAGACCGTCCTCGACCAGATCAACCAGTCCGCGTCAGGAACGATCGATCCGGGGCAGCTACTGAAGCTGGCGGAGGCCCTCGCATGGCTCCAGCGGCCGGCTCAGTCGCACGGCACTGGCACCGCCAGCAAGTAGGCGTCAGGCCCGCCCTGTGATTACCCCCCTCGGGTAGCCTTACGGGGCGGGTCCGGCATCCGCACAGCACAACGGCCCCGGTGGTCGACGTGAACACATCCGTCATCACCGATTGGAGCCCGTCATGGCCGAGTCCACTCTCACCACCCCCCAGCTCACCGCCGAGCAGGTCCAACACATCCTGATCCAGCCGCTCGAGGCCGCGTCGGTCTTCCTCGCGGCCGGCCCGCACATGTTCGACACCAACGGGTCCCAGATCCGGATCCCCAAGCTCGGCGGGCAGACGCAGCGCAGCTTCGTCGGTGAGGGCCAGCTCATCCCCGAGGCCGACGTCAACTTCGGCGACGAGATCATCCTGCTGCCCTCGACGATGCAGTCCGTGAAGACCCTGACCCGGTTCTCCAACGAGCTGGCCCGGCAGGCCGTCGTCAACCTGACCACCGCCCTGCAGCTGCGTCTGGTCCGTGACGTCGCCGCCACCGTCGACGAGGCCCTGCTCGCCGGCAACGGGGACGGGGTGACCACGCCGCGCGGGATGCTGCACTACCCGGGCACGCAGGTGCAGGCCATCGGCGGGAAGCTCAACCTCGACCAGCTGCTCGACGCCTGGGGCGCCGCCCTGGCCGCCAACGTCAACATGGCCAGCCTGCGCTGGTTCCTGCGCCCGGAGACCTTCACCTCGCTGCGGAAGATCAAGACCACCACCGGGGAGTACCTGCTGCAGGCCGACCCCACCGCGGACGGTGTGTTCCGGCTCTGGGGAGCCCCGGTCACCGTGACCACCCGCATACCCGTCGACCCCACCGCGAACACCACGCAGGCCCTGCTCGCGGACTTCGGCCAGGTCGCCGTTGCCCGGGACATGAGCCCGTCCGTCGTCGTGCTGAGCGAGACCTTCGCCCAGTACGACCAGCTGGCCCTACGGGTCGTGGCCCGCTACGACGCCGCGCCGATGAACCCCGAGGCGATCATCCGTCTCGACGGCATCACGGTCTGAGCGGTGGCCACTGTCACCGGCTGGGATGTTGCCGCGTTCATGGGCCAGCTCGGCGACGCCGGGTTCTCCGACCTCGCCGAGCAGCACGTCCAGGTCGTACAGGCCCTGGCCCGCGGGTACACCCGCGGGCGCGGGTTCGACCCGGCGACCGGGGACCCGGCCGACGACCTGGCCGCCGTCATCACGACCGCGACCGCCCGCCTCCTGGCCAACCCCGAGCAGCTGATGGCCACAGTCGGCGGCATCACCGTCGGGGCCGGGTTCGCTGGCTGGTCGCTGGCCGAGACCTTCATCCTGAACCGCTACCGCAAGCGGGCGACCGGGTGATCTTCCACGTCGAGGTCCACGTCCAACGCGGCCGCGTGCACCACCTCGAATGCATCGTCGCCGAGGTAGCCGGCTGACCCAACAGACCCCGGGGGGCGGACGTCAACGTCAGCCGGCGCGCCTGACTTGGTAGGTCACGGGGCGCGCACCGGAGCGAAGGCCGGCACATGCGGGCGCAACCCTTTCCGCCCGCGCCGCACCTGCGTCCGCCCCCCGGTCACCACCTTGTGACCCCAGCCTGACCGTGGCATGCCACTAGTGTCCGCGCATGACCACCCGCCGCTCGTACGGTTCCGTCCGCAAGCTCCCGTCCGGCCGCTGGCAGGCCCGCCACCGTGACCTCGGCGGGACGCTGGTCGCCGCGCCCGGGCCCTTCCGCACGAAGGCCGACGCGGACGCATGGCTCAAGGCCGCCGAGGTCGACCAGACCCGGGGTAGCTGGCAGGACCCGCGGGCCGGGAGGGTGCCGCTGGCCGAGTACGCCCGGGGATGGCTGGACGCCCGCCAGCTCCGACCCCGCACCGTAGAGCTGTACGACGGGCTGCTCAGGCTTCACGTCCTGCCCGAGATGGGCGCCGACAACCTGGGCGACCTCACCCCCGCCAAGGTCCGGGCCTGGCACTCCGCGTTGGGCAAGCGCTCGGGGGAGGGGTCCCTGGTCCCCGCCAAGGCGTACCGACTGCTCCGCACAATCCTCGGCACCGCGACGGAGGACGGCCTCATCGCCCGAAACCCGGCCGCGATCAAGGGTGCGGGGGCTGAGCACTCACCGGAGCGCCCGCTGGTCACCCTGGCCCAGGTCGCCGCCATCGCGGACGCCATGCCGCCTAGGTGTAGAGCCCTCGTGGTCCTCGCCGCCACGTCGGGTCTGCGGTTCGGAGAGCTGGCCGGGCTGACGCGCTCCCGGGTGGACCTCCGTGCGGGGACGGTCCGGGTGGACCGAGCCATGGTCGAGACCGCCGACGGGAAGGTGACTCCCGGACCGCCCAAGTCCAGCGCGGGGCGCCGCACGGTCAACCTGCCCACCTCGGTCGTCGCAGAGCTGGACGCACACCTGGCCGCCCACGTCGACGCCGACCCCGAGGCTCTGCTGTTCGCGGGGGAGAGGGGAGCCCCGATCCGGCGCCGTCACTTCGTCTACGTCTGGCAGGCCGCGCTGAAGGCCGCGGGGGTCCCGGTGGGGACGCACCTGCACGACCTGAGGCACCTGGCGGGGACTCTCGCCGCGACGACGGGGGCAACCACCAAAGAGCTGATGGCCCGTCTGGGGCACGGTTCGGCCCGCGCCGCGATGCTCTACCAACACGCTGCCGCCGACCGGGACGCCGTGCTCGCGAGGGCCCTGGACGACGTGCTGGGGGACCGCCTCGGGAGCGCTCGTGGCACGCCCGGGAGTCAACCTGGCACGTCGATGGCACGGCGGGCCGAGCGGGAGGGTGTCCGGGAGGGCGCCTAGGGCTCTGACCTGCGGTAATGTCTGGAGCGGGTGACGGGAATCGAACCCGCGTGGCCAGCTTGGAAGGCTGGGGCTCTACCATTGAGCTACACCCGCGCGTACCACCGACCAGTCGCGCATCCGCCTGACCAGCAGTGATGTTCCGGACCGCGGCCGGTCGACCCGGAAGTCGGGGTATGGTCGGGCCCGACCCGGGACGTAGCCTAGTGGCTAGGGCGCCTGCTTTGGGTGCAGGAGATCGGGAGTTCGAGTCTCCCCGTCCCGACTGATGCGCCAGTGCCAACGGCGCCGCCCGGGTGGTGGTAGCCGCTACCCGGGCGGCCCCGCGGGGTGCCCCGTACGACGACCAGCAGCCAGGACCCCGGAGGAACGCCCGCGTGAAGAGCGACGTCGAGACCCTGAACCCCACCCGCGTGAAGCTGACGGTGGAGGTCGGGTTCGACGAACTCAGGTCCAGCCTCGACGGGGCCTACCGCCGGATCGGTCAGCGGGTGCAGATCCCCGGTTTCCGTCGCGGCAAGGTCCCGGCGCGGATCCTCGACCAGCGGGTCGGCCGGGCCGCAGTCCTGGAGGACGCGGTCAACGACGCGCTGCCGGTCCTGTATGCCCAGGCCGTACGGGAGCACGAGCTGCTGCCACTGGGTCGGCCGGAGGTCGAGGTCACCGAACTGGCCGACAACGACAAGCTCGCATTCAGCGCCGAGGTCGACGTCCGGCCCGAGGTCACCGTGCCCGACTACGACGGGCTGCAGGTCACGGTCGACGACGCGGAGGTCACCGAGGACGAGGTCGACACCGAGGTGACCCGGCTTCGCGAGCGGTTCGCGAGCCTGACCGGGGTCGACCGAGCCGCCGGCGACGGGGATTTCGTCTCCCTGGACCTCTCGGCCACCCGGGACGGGCAGAAGCTCGACGGCGTCGAGGCCACCGGGCTGAGCTACCAGGTCGGTTCCGGGACGATGCTGGACGGCCTCGACGACGCGGTCCGCGGCCAGCACGCCGGGGCGGTCGTCACCTTCGCCACCGAACTGCTCGGGGAGTACCAGGGCCAGTCGGCGGACGTGACGGTGACGGTGGAGTCGGTGAAGGAACAGGTGCTGCCCGAGCTCGACGACGAACTCGCCTCCCTTGCCAGCGAGTTCGACACCCTGGACGAGCTGAAGCAGAACATCCGGACGCAGATGGGCAGCCGCAAGCAGTACCAGCAACAGGTGCAGGCCCGCGACAAGGTCGTCGAGGCGCTGCTGGACCGCGTCGAGGTTCCCGTGCCCGACGCGGTCATGCACGACGAGGCACACGCCCGGCGGCACGGGATAGAGGAGCAGTTGCAGCGCGCCCAGCTGAGCCTGTCCCAGTACCTGTCCCAGCAGGGCCAGACCGAGGAGCAGTTCGACGCCGAGTTGCACCAGCGTGCGGAAGTGTCGCTGCGTAGCCAGTTCCTGCTCGACGCGATCGCCAAGGCAGAGCAGGTCCAGGTCTCCGAGGAGGATCTGTCCGCCGCGATCGTCCAGCTCGCCGCCCAGTCCGGGCTGCAGCCGGAGCAGTATGCCCAGCAGGTCCTGCAGGGCGGCCAGATCAACGAGGTCGTCGGCCAGATCGCCCGGGAGAAGGCGCTCGGTGTGGTGCTGGAGCACGTCACCGTGACCGACGCCAGCGGACGAACCGTCGACACCGCGCCGGAGCCGACCGTCACCGACACGGTGCTGGACGGCGATGCCGTCGTGCCGGACCACGGGCCGGCGGCCGACGGACCCGGTGCCGCGGACGCCGGGTCAGTGGCCCAACCTGCACCCGCCGTTGCGGTGGGCGAGGCCGAGGTCGAGTCCGGGAGCTGAGCTCGGCGCCCTGTCGGCGCGACCCTGCGCCGACAGCGAAAACCGGTTCGTCCGCCGGGTCCCGTCGGGCCGCATGGCTAGGGTCGCAGGAACGGGGACACCGGCATCGGGCGCTGTGAGCGGCGCTCTGATCAGGGTCTCCGGCCCCACCGGACGAGACGCGAACAGGTGACGACGTGACCGGACACACCCTCCCCGACCCGACGACACCGACTGCCCTGACCGACTCCACGGCCCTGACCGACTCCAGGGCGACGATCGACTCCAGGGCGACGATCGACTCCAGGGCGATGATCGACCCCAAGGGGATGGCTGGGCCGGCGCCGGCTCAGCTCGACGACAGCGTGTACCAGCGGCTGCTGCGCGAGCGCATCGTCTTCCTCGGTTCAGAGGTGCGCGATGTCAACGCGAACACCATCTGCGCCCAGCTGCTGCTGCTCTCCGCGGAGGACCCTGACCGCGACATCTGGCTCTACATCAACTCCCCGGGCGGCAGTGTCGACTCTGGGATGGCGATCTACGACACGATGCAGTTCATCCCGAACGACGTCCGGACCGTCGCCATGGGCCTGGCCGCGTCGATGGGCCAGTTCCTGCTGTGCGCCGGTACGCCGGGCAAGCGGTTCGCGCTGCCGCACGCGCGGATCATGATGCACCAGGGCTCCGGGGGCCTGGGCGGATCGGCCAGCGACATCCGCATCCAGGCCGAGCAGAGTCTGGCCGTGAAGAAGCAGCTGCTGGAGCTGATCGCGGAGCACACCGGCCAGCCGTTCGCGCAGATCGAACGTGACGCCGACCGCGACCGCTGGTTCACCGCCGAGGCGGCGCGTGACTACGGCTTCATCGACCACGTGATCGGGTCGGTCCGCGACACCCGCGACGACGGCAAGGGCAGCGTCGGCGACGCCTGACCGGCCCGCCCGGCCCCCCGCCCACACGGCCCTGCCCCGGCGGGCCGAACAAGTCCCGACCCGCGCCTGACCGGCGCGGTCCCAGCGTGGAGGACCGCATGAGCTACTACATCCCGCAGTGGGAGGAACGCACTTCCTACGGTTTCCGGCGGATCGACCCGTACGCCAAGCTGTTCGAGGACCGGATCATCTTCATGGGCACGCCGATCAGCGACGACGTCTCGAACGCCGTCATGGCCCAGCTGCTGTGCCTGGAGGGCATGGACCCGGACCGCGAGATCACGATGTACATCAACTCCCCGGGCGGCTCGTTCACCGCGTTGACGGCGATCTACGACACGATGAAGTACATCCGCCCGGACGTACGGACGGTCTGCCTCGGCCAGGCGGCCTCCGCTGCGGCGGTCCTACTCTCGGCCGGCGCTCCGGGGAAACGGTCGGCCCTGCCGAACGCGCGGATCATGATCCACCAGCCCTACACCGAGGGTGGCTACGGTCAGCACTCGGACCTGGAGATCCAGGCCAACGAGATCCTGCGGATGCGCACCCAGCAGGAGGAGATGCTCGCCGAGAACACCGGGCGCTCGCTGGAGCAGGTCAACCGCGACACCGAGCGGGACATGTACCTCTCGGCCGAGCAGGCCAGGGAGTACGGAATCATCGACCACATCTACGAGCCGCGCAAGGCGTCCCTCGCCGCCTGAGCATTGCGGATTGGCGCCCGCCGACCGGCCGGCTCGGGGGGGCCCGCTCCCCGGGACTCGACCGGCCGGGGGCGCGGGTCCCGTCCCGGGCGCGTCGCGACTCGGCCTGTCCAGCAGCTGACTAGTCTCGACCCACACGGCGCAGGCACTACCGCCGGACCGACCGACAGGGGAGACTGCACAAGTGGCTCGCATCGGTGATGGTGGCGACCTGCTGAAGTGTTCCTTCTGCGGGAAGAGCCAGAAGCAGGTCAAGAAGCTGATCGCAGGCCCGGGCGTGTACATCTGCGACGAGTGCATCGACCTGTGCAACGAAATCATCGAGGAGGAGCTGTCCGAGTCCTCGGAGACGGCGCTGGGCGAGCTGCCCAAGCCACGAGCGATCTTCGACTTCCTCGAGCAGTACGTCATCGGCCAGGACCCGGCGAAGAAGGCCCTGTCGGTGGCGGTCTACAACCACTACAAGCGGATCCAGGCAAGCGCCGCGGGCAAGAAGGCGGACGAGCCGGTCGAACTGGCGAAGTCCAACATCCTGCTGATCGGCCCGACCGGGTGCGGCAAGACCTACCTCGCGCAGACACTGGCCAAGATGCTCGACGTGCCGTTCGCGATCGCCGACGCCACCGCATTGACCGAGGCCGGCTACGTCGGCGAGGACGTCGAGAACATCCTGCTCAAGCTCATCCAGGCGGCCGACTACGACGTGAAGAAGGCCGAGACCGGCATCGTCTACATCGACGAGGTCGACAAGATCGCCCGCAAGAGCGAGAACCCGTCGATCACCCGGGACGTGTCCGGCGAGGGCGTTCAGCAGGCGATGCTCAAGATCCTCGAGGGGACCACCGCCTCGGTGCCGCCGCAGGGCGGCCGAAAGCACCCACACCAGGAGTTCATCCAGATCGACACGACCAACGTGCTGTTCATCGTGGGCGGCGCGTTCGCCGGGCTGGACCAGATCATCGAGCAGCGGGTCGGCCGCAAGAGCGTCGGGTTCGGGGCGATCGTGCGGCCGCACGACCCAGCTCAGCGGTCCGCGAACCTCGACGACGTGATGCCCGAGGACCTCATCAAGTTCGGGCTGATCCCCGAGTTCATCGGCCGGCTTCCGGTGGTGACCACCGTCGCCAACCTGGACCGGGACGCGCTGATCGCGATCCTCACCGAGCCGCGCAACGCCCTCACCCGCCAGTACCGCCGGCTGTTCGAACTCGACGGGGTGGAGCTGGAGTTCAGCGACGACGCGATCGAGGCCATCGCGGACCAGGCGATCCTGCGGGGTACCGGAGCCCGCGGCCTGCGGGCGATCCTGGAGGAAGTCCTGCTCAACGTCATGTACGAGGTCCCCAGCCGGTCCGACGTGGCCCGGGTGGTCATCGACCGCGCCGTGGTGCTGGACAACGTCAACCCGACGTTGATCCCGCGCGACCAGCAGGTCGTCCCGAAGCGGGAGCGCCGCGACAAGTCCGCCTGAGCGACGATCGGAACGCCGTGATCCTGGCCACCGCCCTCCAACGCCCGCTGCGCTGGCTCCATGCGCGAGTTCGCTCCCCGCGCGCATCCCGATCGGGTCGCGACGACTACGGCGACCGGCCGCACATCGCGTCAGACGCCGACCGCCTCGAGGCGACCCTCCGCAGCCAGTCCAACGGCGGCCTCGGCGGCCTCTGAGGGCTGCTCACCGGATCGGTGTCGAGGCGGCGGCGAACGCCGTGAGGTCGTCGCCGGCAACGAGCCGCATCGGAACAGCGCCGCCACGGACGGAGCGTCCCCAGCGGTCGAGCGGAAGCGTCCCGGCGGATGCTGCGAGCACGAGGTTCGCGTATCGGCGGCCACGGAGAACGCGGGGTTCGGCCACGAGGGCGACCTCGGCGAACGCGCACAGTGCCGTGGCGACCTCGGCCCGGGCCAGGCGCAACGGCGGCCGGTCGGCAACGTTGGCCAGGTAGAGGCCGTCGGGCGCCAGTACCCGTGTCACCTCGGCCAGGAAACCCGCCGTCGTCAGTTCCCCCGGAACGGCCTCACCGGCGAACGCGTCACGCACGACGAGGTCAGCCGAGCCGTCCCGGGTCGCGGCGAGCAGGCTCAGCCCGTCCACGGCGCGCAGTCGCAGTCCGGGAACGGCCGACAGACCGAAGCTGCCCCGCGCAAGCTCGACGAGGTCGGGATCGATCTCGGCGACGAGCTGGCGGGAGCGGGGCCGGGCCGCGGCCAACGCCCGGGCGAACGTACAGCCCGCACCGCCGAGATGTACGGCATCGACCCGGTGCGGCGGGGGCAGGTGGTCGTCGAGCATGGTGCGCATCGTGTCCAGGTACTCGAACCCGAGGTCGGCGGGGTTATCCAGGTCGATCCAGCTGCTGGGGACCCCGTTGACGTTCAGGGTCCACCGACGATCGGAGTCCCGGTCGGGGACCAGCTGCGCGGTGCCGGTGGCGATCGCGTAGGACCCGGCCACCGGCTGGGCCTGCGGGCGGGTCAGCCGCCGAGCTCCGCGTCGACCGTCAGCGTGTCGCCGCCCTCGACCAGCTCGAGCCGTTCGACGCGCCCGGCCGCGCTCAGGTCGCCCTCGCCGCCGCGCACCGCCTCCAGGACCGCGAGCGGCGCGGTGACGGTGACCCGTTGTACGGGCGTGCGCATCGACACCCTGGCCTCGGACTTCACCTTGCGGACAGCGGCGAGCACCTCCGACACCGCCGACAGCACGGCAGGGTCTCCGTCGGTCCCGGCAACCTCGGTCGAGACGGGCCACGGCGCCCGGTGCACCGAGCCCTCCTGCCACCAGGACCAGGTCTCCTCGGTGACGTAGGGGAGGACCGGTGCGAACAGGCGCTGCACGACGGACAACGTGAGAGCGAGCGTCGCTCTCGCGGACAGCGCACCCTCGGGGTCGGTGCCGTCGCTGTCGTACGCGCGGTCCTTGACCAGCTCGAGGTAGTCGTCGCAGAACGCCCAGAAGAACGACTGGGTGACCTCCAGGGCCTCGGCGTAGTCGTAGGCGTCGAAGGCGAGCGTGGCCCGGTCGACGACCCGGCCCAACGTGGTGAGCACTGCTCTGTCGAGCGGGTGGTCGACGTCGGGCACGGCGGCGGGGCTACCCGATCCGGCCATGCCGAGGACGAACTTGGAGGCGTTGAGCACCTTCGTCGCCAGGCGGCGGCCGACCTTGATCTGCGTCTCGTCGAATGGGCTGTCGACGCCGGGGCGGACCGACGCCGCCCGCCAGCGGACCGCATCGGCACCGAACCGGTCCAGCACGTCGGCCGGGGTGACGACCGAGTTGTCCTTGCTCTTGGACAGCTTCTTCCGGTCCGGGTCGACCACGAACCCACTGATCGCGGTGTGCGTCCACGGCAGCGCGTCGAACTCCAGGTGACTGCGCACGACGGTGTCGAACAGCCAGGTCCGGATGATGTCGTGTGCCTGCGGGCGCAGGTCCATCGGGAACACCCGGGCGAACAGGTCCTCGTCGCGGGCCCAGCCGCCGACGATCTGCGGTGACAGCGACGAGGTCGCCCAGGTGTCCATGACGTCGGGGTCGGCGACGAAGCCGCCGGGCACGCCACGCCGGTCCTCGGTGAAGCCGTCCGGCGCGGTGGACGCCGGGTCGACCGGCAGCTGGTCGGGCCGGGCCACGATCCGCTCGCCGTGCAGCGCCTCGCCGTCCGGGCCGACCCGGTACCACAGAGGGAACGGCACCCCGAAGAACCGTTGCCGGCTGATCAGCCAGTCACCGTTGAGTCCCCGGACCCAGTTCTCGTAGCGCTGACGCATGTGCGCCGGGACCCAGGTGAGCTCTCGGCCGCGCGCGATCAGCTGATCGGCGACGGCCTCGTCGCGGCCGCCGTTGCGCAGGTACCACTGCAGCGACGGGACGATCTCCAGCGGCCGGTCACCCTTCTCGTAGAACTTGACCGGGTGGGTGATCGGCCTGGGCTCGCCGACGAGATCACCGCTCGCGGTCAACAGCTCGACGACCCGCCGGCGCGCCGAGAAGCTGGTCAGCCCCGCCATCGAGGCGTACGCCGCCCGCCCGGCCGTGGAGTCCAGCCCGGGTGGCGGGTCGGCGGCGAACCGACCGTCGAACCCGATGACGGTCCGGGTCGGCAGCGACAGCTCGCGCCACCAGGTGACGTCGGTCGTATCACCGAAGGTGCAGATCATCGCGATCCCGGACCCCTTCCCCGGGTCCGCCAGCCGGTGGGCCACGACCGGCACCTCGACGCCGAACACCGGGGTGGTCACCGTCGAACCGAACAGCGGCTGGTAGCGCTCGTCGTCCGGGTGTGCCACGAGGGCGACACAGGCCGGCAACAGTTCCGGGCGCGTGGTCTCGATGAACACGGGGCCGGCCGCCTCGGCGTGCCCGGTCCGGGCGAAGCCGACGCGGTGGTAGGCGCCTGGCTGCTCGCGGTCCTCCAGCTCCGCCTGGGCGACCGCGGTGCGGAAGCTGACGTCCCACAGCGTCGGCGCCAGCGCCTGGTACGCCTCCCCCCGCTCGAGGTTGTGCAGGAACCCCAGCTGCGCGGTGGCGCGCGCCACCGCGCCGATCGTCGTGTACTGCATCGACCAGTCGACGGACAACCCGACCTGACGCCACAGCCGTTCGAAGACCACCTCGTCCTCGGCGGAGAGCTGCGCACACAGCTCGACGAAGTTCTGGCGGCTGATCGGCACGAAGTCCCTGTCCTGACGGGGGACCGGCGTCGGCAGCGCAAGCGAGCGGTCGTAAGGCAGGGACGGGTCGCACCGCACCCCGAACACGTTCTGCACCCGGCGCTCGGTGGGCAGGCCGTTGTCGTCCCAGCCGATCGGGTAGAAGACGGCCTTGCCGCGCATCCGCTGGTACCGGGCGACGACATCGGTGTGGGTGTAGGAGAAGACGTGGCCGATGTGCAGTGACCCGGACACCGTGGGCGGCGGGGTGTCGATGCTGAACACGTCCGGACGCGCCGCGGTCCGGTCGAATGCGTAGGTTCCCGCCTGCTCCCAGGCGGCGTCCCACTTCGCCTCCAGGCCCTCCAAGGAAGGCTTGTCCGGTACCGCCCGGCCGTTCCCCGGTGCTCGCGTCGGGGCATCGGGCGGGGCGACGGTGCTGGTCATACCGTCATCGTAGGGAGCGGTCGGGCACCGCTCCCTACGATCGGGGGCATGACCGAACCCGGTACCGGTGGCGACTCCCGCAGTGGATCGGCCGGCCGCTGGGGCGGGGACCCGCGCTGGGCGGGACTGGACGAGCAGATCCTCGACGACAGCGAGTACCCCGCGGGCGAGGCGGGTGATGCCGGTGAGGCGGCCCGCGACTTCGCCGACCGGCGGCGGGAGATGGACGGCCGCCGGCAACCCGCGGACGACATCTCGCCCGAGGACGGGCCCCGGCCGGACACCAGCGACGAGCTGGACACCGGAGACGAGCTGGACACCGGAGACGAGCTGGACACCGGAGACGACGGCGGGCTGGACGAGGGCGCGCTGCCGGACGGTGGCGACGAGGGCGACGAGGACTCCCCGGACGACGACGGTTTCCCCGACGATTCCGAGCAGGTGGCGGCGACCCCGGACGACGAGCAGGTCGCCCTCGACGGAGGCGTCGACGTCACCGCCGAGCTCGCCCGGCTGCAGCGCACCGACCCGGACCTGGCCGAGCGGTTCGCAGAGATCACCGGGGAACTTGTCGCGCGGTGGCCGGAGGCCCGGATCGACCCGACGCTGAGCCGCATCCGCATGCTGTGCGACCTGCTCGGCGACCCCCAGGCAGCGGTCCCGGCGATCCACCTGACCGGGACCAACGGGAAGACGTCGACGGCCCGGATGACCGAGACGCTGCTGCGTGGCCTCGGCCTGCGCACCGGTACCTACACCAGCCCACACCTGCAGGACGTCCGCGAGCGGATCCTGCTGGACGGGCGCCCGGTGGGCATCCGCCGCTTCGTCGAGCTCTTCGACGAGATCGAGCCCTACCTGTCGCTGTCGGATGCGCGCAGCGAGCACCCGATCAGCTTCTTCGAGGCGGTCACCGCGCTGGGGTTCGCGGCCTTCGCCGACGCGCCCGTCGACGTGGCCGTCCTCGAGGTCGGTCTCGGCGGCCGATGGGACGCCACCAATGTCGCGGATGCCCGCGTCGCCGTGCTGACCCGGGTCAGCGTGGACCATGCGCACCTACTGGGGGACACCCCGGCCGTGATCGCCGCCGAGAAGGTGGGGGTCATCAAGGCCGGCGCGTTGGTCGTGTCCGCCCGTCAGGACGACGACGTACTGGCGGTGGTCGAGAACCGGGTCGCCGAGGTGGGTGCGACGCTGCTGCTGGCCGGCCGGGACTTCGACGTCGTATCCCGCGCGGTCGCGGTCGGCGGGCAGCTGCTGACCCTGCGCGGGGTCGCCGGCACGTACTCCGACGTCTTCCTCCCGCTCTACGGCGCCCACCAGGCGGAGAACGCGGCGTGCGCCCTGGTCGCGGCGGAAGCCTTCTTCGGTGGGGGCCAGCGGGCGCTGCGCGCCGACGCGGTGAGCGAGGCGTTCGCAGCCGTCAGCTCGCCCGGCCGCCTGGAACTGGTGGCCCGGCGCCCGGCCGTGGTGCTCGACGCCGCTCACAACCCCGCGGGTGCGGCCGCCGCGGCCGCCGGTGTCCGGGAGTCGTTCGGGCTCACCCGGGTGGTGGGGGTGCTCGGGGTGATGGCCGACAAGGACGTCGCCGGGGTGCTGCGTGCCTTCGCGGACGGGTTCGACGAGGTGGTGGCGACCCAGAACTCGACGTCGCGGTCGATGCCGGCGGCCGACCTCGCGGAGCTGGCGGGGGCGTTCTGGCCCGCCGGACGGGTGCACACCGAACCGGACCTGGCCGCGGCCATCGTCCTCGCGCGCCGGCTCGCCGGCGCTGGGGACGACGGCGGCAGCGGGGGAGCCGGTGTCCTCGTCACCGGGTCCGTGGTCACCGCCGGGGAGGCCCGGACCATCGTCGCGCGCTCACTTCCGTCGGGAGCCTGACCGTGCGGGTCATGTGCTCGGCGGTGCTGGTCCTGGAGGCGTTGGCAGTGCTGCTGTCGATCGCACCGACGGTCGTGTTGACCGCCGTCCCGGCGGCCTGGGTGGCCGGCGGCGCGGTGGCGCTGGCCGCACTCGGGATCGCGGTTGCCGGGTCGCTGGGCCGGCCTTCGGCGTACGCCGCGGGTTTCGCCGTCCAGCTCCTCGTCTTGGCGACCGGCTTCGTGCTCCCGGCGATGTTCATCGTCGGCGTCGTGTTCAGCGGACTGTGGGTGGCCGCCTTCGTTCTCGGCCGGCGGATGGAGGCAGACAAGGCCCGGTGGGCTGCCGACGCGGCCTCGGCCGAGACGGGCGCCGGTCCTGCGGCCGAGCCCGGAGCCGGGCGACCGGTCGAGAACCGGTAGGTTCCTGGCCGCGGCGGCCGACGCCGCGGACCCCTCGTGGAGGAACTGTGCCCCAGGCCAGCGCGTCGCCGTCCGTGCCGACCCAGCCGACCCAGCAGACCCTCGTGTTGATCAAGCCCGATGCCGTTCGGCGCGGGCTCGTCGGTGAGGTCCTCGGCCGGTTCGAGGCGAAGGGCCTGGGCGTCGACGCCCTCGAGCGTCGGGTCGTCGACGGGGCGCTGGCGGACCGCCACTACGCCGAGCACGTCGAGAAGTCGTGGTACCCCCCGCTGCGGACGTTCATCACCTCCGGCCCGCTGGTGGCGGTCATCCTGTCCGGTGACTCGGCGATCGACGTGGTGCGGACGCTGATCGGACCGACCGACGCCCGCGCCGCCCCGGCCGGGACGATCCGCGGGGACCTCTCGCTGTCCAACCGCGAGAACCTCGTCCACGCCTCCGACTCACCGGAGTCCGCGGCGCGAGAGATCGAGCTCTGGTTCGGTGACGCCCCGTCCTGATGCCCGGCATGGCCTCCGGCGGCTCCAGCCCGGTCGTCGTCAGCGGCGCGCTCCCGTGACGCTGCCGGCCCGGCCGGTGGCCGTGTGGGATGCTTGAGACGTCCGGGTGACACCGCGGACCGCTGGGTGATCGACGGCGGAGACGTACGTCCCCAAGGCCGAGCCTGGACGCCGACGCCAGCGGTACCCGGATCGAACCGGTCGCGCCCTTGTCGGCGTAGCGCGTCATGCGCCCGCCGGCCAGGAGCAACTACCCCCGATCGGGTCCGTCGTCGGCCGGATAGAACGCGCCCGTTGCGCGAGACACCGGCCTGACTCGGTCCGCGCCGGCGCAGCGTCCGCCGAACGGCGACGCCACGAGACTTCGCGCTTCGGCGCGCTGAGAAGTCGGTCGGCCCCGGGTCGGCCGGCGAGGAGTTCCATGTCCGAGGACGACACCATCGACACCGTCAACACCCAGTGGACGTCGGCGCCGTCCCAGCCTGGGTCGCCCGAGCCCGGGTCGCCCGAGCCCGGGTCGCCCGAGCCCGGGTCGCCCGAGCCCGGGTCGCCCGAGCCCGGGTCGCCCGAGCCCGGGTCGCCCGAGCCCGGGTCGCCCGAGCCCACCACGCCCAAGCGCCGAACCCGCGCCCGCAAGACCGTCGGGACGGCTGCCGACGAGACAGGCGCCGGCGCCCCGGCCGTCGGCCCGGCCGAGCCCGCGGCTGGTGAAGACGCCCCCGCGGCCCCCCGCAGGCGGCGCGCCACCAAGAAGGTCGCCGCAGCAGTAACGGTCGCAGCTGCAGCCGTCGATGCGGCCGAGGGTGCGGCCGACCCGGACCGCGGTTCCGAGCCGGCCGCACCGGCGGCGGCGTCCGGCGGTGCCCCGGGAGCTACGGGTGCCGAGTCCGACGTCCCCGCAGCGCCCGCCGCCCGGCGGCGTCGGGCGACGAAGAAGGCGAGCCCCGAGGGGGCGAACACCCCGCCGTCCACTGTCCCCGCCGGGGTGGAGGTCGTTCCGGGTGCCGATTCCGGGCGGCTGGCTGTCGACATCGGCAAGTCTGCCGCCTCCGGCGAACCTGCTTCGCCTGAAGCCGCGCCCGCCGCGGTCACGCCCGCCGAAGTGACGTCCGTAGCGGTCACGCCCGCCGAAGTGACGTCCGTCGCGGTCACGTCCGCCGAGCCCGTTCGAATGAAGCCGCTGACACCGGAGGCGCTGCTGGCCGCCGTCGAACGCCAGCGCAGAGCCGCCGCGACGGCGTCGTCGGTGGCCGCGCATGCTGGTGAGGCGCCCGAGGTCACCTCGACAGCCGAGGTCACGCAGCCGCTCGCCGAGGCGGAGACGCCTGAGGACGCGCAGACGCCCGAGGACGCGGCGACGTCCGAGGACGCGGCGGCTCCCGACGAGGCGATGGCGCTCGAGGACGCGGACCGGCGGCCCGCCGTCTTCGCGCCGGTGTTCGTCGCTCCCGAGCAGCAGAGCCGCTTCACCCGGCGGCCGGAGCGGTCCGAGCGACCGACCCGGTCCGCGTCGCGGAGCGGAGGCGGGCGTCGCGAGCGTGGCGTCCCGGTCGCCGACGAGG
>JAABUP010003246.1_pt1 | contig 29043 bp, 29 predicted proteins | sample 5559201 | NCBI WGS metagenome assembly JAABUP01 (sample SAMN10711887, study PRJNA513373) | rock metagenome | isolation source: Antarctica rocks | place: Antarctica | reverse complement strand
ACGCCACCCCCGCCACCCTCCCAGCAGACCGCCGCCCACTGAACTACCAAGTAACCCCCGCATGAACCTCAACAGCCAGCCCAGCACTACTTCCGGAGGTCTGGGGCTTCGTCCACGAGCGCGGCGTCCGTCGCCCCGGACCGCACGTTGCGCGCAAGTTCGAGCAAAGTCGCATCGACCGTCGTACTCAGGCGTATGCGACGCATGCCATCATCATGCCACTTGCCAGAGATTGTGTAGGGCGCCCCAGGGGGCACAGCGATCATGCCCGCCGGTTGTCTAGACCTGCTATCTGACGCCGCCGTCCGCGACGAAGCTTGCGCACCCACCCCGACCCTGGCCCGGCCGACGAGGTCCACCCCATCGCCCTGGCACTGAACGCGGGCGAGGGTGATGCCCATGGCCCAGCTACCGTCGCCGAATCGTTCTGGCCTTGGTCGTGCTGACGAGGCGCTCGGGCGTTTTGACGCCCGCACCGCGCGAACCCGAGGTGCGGCGTCACGTCGTGGCTTGCACCAGGCGGCCCAGGACGTGACGATGGGCGGCCGCGGCCTCGGGCTCGTGCCGCCAGGTGACGGCCAGTCCGACCGCCGCGACCCGGCCGGTGGCCACCACCCGCTGAACAGCGGCCAGCACTTCGGTCAGGGCGGGGCCGTCCGGGGCGGGGTACAGCAGGTCCGGGACGTCCTGCGGATCGGCCACGTCGACGTCGAGGTGTAGGTACAGGTCCCCTGCTGGCAGCACGTCGTCGGCGAGGTCGTGCAGGCGGACGCGATTGACCACGGACTGGGCGAGCAACTCCTGCTCGCCGGGATCGGTGTCGCGGGCGTCGACCAGCACTGCCCGCGACTGCGGGACGGGACGCAGCCCGAGGGCCTCGGGAAGCGTGAGTGTTCCGACGCCGACTGCTAAGGCGAGCGGCAACCCACCGAAGTATCCCGACGTCGTGGTGGCCTCAGTATGGAAGTCGGCATGCGCATCCAGCCAAACGATCGCCGGGTCGCGGCCGGCCCGCTGCAGCCCGGCCAGCACGCCGAGGCTCGTCGTGCAGTCCCCGGAGACGATCACCGGGCGCGTCGTGGCTTGGGCGACGGCCTCGGCGACCTGTTCGTACAGCGCGGCCATGCGTTGCCATGGACCGGCCGCCGCCGGCAGCGGGGCCGTGACCTCCACGTCGGGCACAAACCCGAGATCGAACCGCTCCAGGCGCTGATCCAGGTGGTACGGCACCGCGATCATCACTAGAGCAACCTAGCGGGACTCGCGTGCGGCAGCCATCGATCGTTCCGCTCCACCGTCGCAACTGCGGCGCACGCGGCCTGCGCTTCGACCGGCTGCTGACAGACAGCTAAAGCTAGTCGAGACAGAACTCGTTGCCCTCCGGATCGTGCATCGTGATGAATCCGGACTCCATCGTGGCCCTGTCGGGCTCGACCCGATAGGCGCGAGTCGCACCAAGTGCCTCCAGCCGACTGGCTTCGGTTTCGAGGGCGCTCATCCGTTCGTTACCCGCAAGGCCCGGCGCCACACGTACATCGAGGTGGAGCCTGTTCTTGACCGTCTTGCCCTCGGGTACGCGCTGGAAGAAGACGCGCGAATGTGGGTCCTCCATGGGAAGGATCGCCGAGCGTGAGTTCCATTGGTCGCGCGGCACGCCGAGCGCTTCGAGGGCCGCACCCCACGAGTCGAATCCGTCGGGTGGCGGTTGCACCCGATAGCCGAGCACCTCGGCCCAGAAGGCCGCCAGCCCAGCGGGATCGGCGCAGTCGAAGGTGATCTGCACTTCTTTGGTCATGGGCCCACTCTCGCAGGCGCCACCGACAGTGGGGAGTGGAAGGATCGCCACCTGCTGCTGACATTCACAGCGAAGTGCACCCGGGAAAACCTGTCCGATGGTCGATCGGCCACTGGCACAGCAGCCGCTGGGTGAGATGGCGTGCAGGACCTCGCCAAGCCAGGCAGGGCGGCAGCCGAGGTAGACGGTGACGGTCGGACTCGGCATCACGGGCGCGCTGTCCCTGTGAGGTGATCTGCCGTGGCGCCTGCGCCCGCTGGTGCCACGACGGCCGGGGTGCCGGCCGTCGTCGGGGTGGCTGCCCGCCGCCATGCCGCGGCCCGGAGCAGCCGGAGCCCGTTCAGTCCGACGATCACCGTTGAGCCCTCATGGCCAGCGACGGCGAGCGGCAGGGGCAGCGTGCCGACCAGGTCCCAGGTCACCAGTGCGGTGATCATGAACCCGGCGACAACCAGGTTGGCCACGACCACACGACGGGCGCGTCGGGCCAGGTCGATCACGGTGGGTACAGCTGCGAGTTCGTCGCGGACGAGGACGGCGTCGGCGGTCTCGAGTGCGAGGTCCGAGCCGTGCCGGCCCATGGCGACACCCAGCTGCGCCGCGGCCATGGCGGGGGCGTCGTTGACCCCGTCCCCGACCAGCAGGACTCGGCGGCCGCCATCCTGCAGCTGCTGCACCCGCGTGACCTTGTCAGCTGGGAGAAGGGCGGCGTGGACGTCGGAGATCCCGACCTCGGTGCCGAGGCGCCGGGCGGCGGGCTCGTTGTCGCCGGTGAGCAGCACCGGGGCGTGCCCCGTGAGCTGACGAAGGTGCGCGACCGTGGTGACCGCGTCGGTGCGGAGCCGATCAGCCAGCGCCAGGACCCCGGCCGGGTGCCCGTCCACGACGACGACCACGGCGGTCCGGGCCTGCTCCTGCGCTGCTGCGACCGCGGCAGCGGCTTGCGCCATCAACCGCTCCGTGGCGCCGAGCCCGGTCAGGATGGACGGTGAGCTGACCGTGACGGCGTGGCCACCGACGGTGGCGCTGACCCCTCGTCCCGGCGCCGAGGTGAAGTCCTCGCAGGACGGAACCTCGAGGCCACGCTCGTGCGCAGTGCGGACGATGGCCGCGGCGAGGGGGTGTTCGCTGGGCCGCTCAGCACCCGCGGCGAATAGCAGCAGCTGTTCCTCGCTGACCGCGGAGTTGCTCAGCACATGCACTTCGGTGACCCGAGGAGTTCCTTCGGTGAGGGTGCCGGTCTTGTCGAAGGCCACAACCTCCGTGAGGCCCAGCTGCTCCATGACCACGGCGGACTTCACCAGCACACCGTGGCGCCCAGCGTTGGCGATCGCTGACAACAAGGGCGGCATGGTGGCGAGCACGACGGCGCACGGTGAGGCCACGATCATGAACGTGATGGCCCGCAACAGGGTGGGCGGCAGGTCCCCGCCGAGGGCGAGGGGGACGACGAACAGGGCCAGGGTCGCCATGACCATGCCCACCGAGTAGCGCTGCTCGATCTTGTCGATGAACAGTTGGGTCTTCGCCTTGGTAGCGGAGGCCTCCTCGACCATGGCCACGATGCGGGCGACGACGGACTCCTGCGCCCGGCGCGCGACCCGGACCTGCAGTGCCCCACCGCCGTTGAGCGTGCCGGCGAACACCTCGTCCCCGGCTTGCTTCACCACCGGGAGGGGCTCACCGGTGATCGTGGCCTGGTCGACATCGGATGCGCCGACTAGCACGTGTCCGTCCGCCCCGATGCGCTCACCGGGTCGCACCAGGACCAGGTCCCCCACGGCGAGGTCCGCTGCGTCCACCAGCTGCTCGGCACCGTCGGCGAACAGCCGGGTGGCTTGCTCGGGGGTGAGATCCAGCAGGGCTTTCACGGAGTCCTCGGTCCGCTTCGTCGCCACCGCCTCAAGGGCGCCGGACGTCGCGAAGATGACGATGAGAAGTGCGCCGTCCAGGACCTGTCCGATGCTCGCGGCCACGATCGCAGCCACAATCATGAGCAGGTCGACGTCCAGGGTCTTCGCGCGCAACGCCTGCAGCCCTGCCAGCGCCGGCTCCCAACCACCCGTGATGTAGCAGGCCAGGTACAGGACCCAGAACACCACAGCCGGTGCCCCGGCGAGCTGGGCCAAGCCGCCCATGGCGAACAGAACGGTCGCAACCGCGGCCCACCGAACCTCGGGTAGGGCCACCAGCAGACCGGCCCGGCGGGCCCCTGTCAGTGGTGGCGTCCCCGTCCGCGCGGTGGCTGGCGGCAACAACGTTGACGGCATGAATGCGGCCTCTCCACGACTGCGGGAAGTCGCCGGGCTACGACCCCGCAGCAGACGATACACACTAATGAAGACATGTTCATCTGTGTTTGGAAGGTGGTGGGCGGGTAGGATCCCGGCGTGGGCCACGGAGTGCAGGACCGCGACACGCCCCCGGCACGACTGACGGCGGCGAGCGCGCAGGCCGTGGCGGCTACCCTGCAAGCCCTCACGACGCCGAGCCGACTGCTGATCCTGTCGCAACTACGACAGGCGCCAGCCACCGTCTCCGAGCTCACCGAATCGGTGCGCATGGAGCAGTCAGCTGTCTCCCACCAGCTGCGGCTGCTCCGCACCATGGGCCTGGTGTCCGCGCAGCGCAACGGCCGTCATATCACCTACTCGCTCTACGACCACCACGTCGCCAGCCTGCTCGACGAAGCGGTGTACCACGCCGAGCACCTGCGACTGCGCGAACCCGACCTTCAGGCATCAGAGACCGACGACAGTGACCAGGTAGACCTCTCCCGCCGACGCGGCTGATCGGCGCCCCGCTCGGCAGCCCAAGGACGATCCTGGTCAGCCAGGTTTGACCCTGGAATACTGCCGTCGTGGCGTACGACGTGGAGGTGGCCGACCGGCTCCGCGAAGCCCTGATCGGCGAGCCCGGAGTTGTCGAGAAGGCCATGTTCGGTGGCCTGGCTTTCGTGGTGGCGGGGCACCTGGCCGTCAGCGCGAGCGGCCAGGGCGGCCTGCTGCTTCGCGTCGACCCGGCTCAGACCGAAGCCTTGCTCGACGATCCACGAGCGACGCGGTTCGTCATGCGCGGACGCGAGATGAACGGCTGGCTGCGCGTCGACGTCGACGCCGGCGTCACCGACGACGAGCTCAGCCGCTGGGTCGAGCACGGTGTTGCGTACGCCCGGTCACTGCCACCGAAGTGACCGAACAGGTCGCTGGGCAGCGGGGAATCCCGCTCCGCGTAGCTAGCCGGGTGGCGTGGTCGCGGGGTCGAGGCGGCGCAGCACCACCCAGGTAAATGGCTGCTCCGCCCCACCCGGGGTGCGGTGCACCTCCCGCTCGGCGAGCACCGAGACGAAGTCCGGGGCGAAGACCCGCGCCAGCGACGCTGCGTCGTATCGGGCCGCGGGCAGGCCGGAGCAGGACTCGGGGCCGTCCTCGGCAAACGTGCCAACCACCAGCAGTCCGCCCGGCACAACAGCGGCGGCCGCCACCGTGCGGTAAGACTCCTTGTCGGCGGGATCGGTGAGAAAGTGAAACACCGCCCGGTCGTGCCACACCTCGAACTGCCGCGGTGGCGCCCAGTTCAGCAGGTCGGCTCGGACCCACGTCACATCGTGCCGCCGCTCGCCCAATCGGTCGGCCGACGATTCCAGCGCCGCGGCGGACACGTCGAGCACCGTCACGTCCCTGTGACCACGGTCTAGCAGGGCCTCGACGAGACGGCTGCGCCCACCGCCCACGTCCAGAACGGCGCCACGCGCGTTCACCCCGCAGCGGTCGAGCAGACCCACCGACGTGCTGGGCTGCGGGGTGAACCAGCTCACCACGTTCTCTGCGCGACTGGTGTAGACGCGGTCCCAGTGCTGCGCGGGCGTGGCCAGCTCCTGACCAGCCGCATTGCTGCTCGATGGCGGCGTCACAGTCCACCCCTTCCTGGACACGTCTGCATGGGAGTCCGAACGTAGACTGCCCCGGGGCACACGGCAGTAGCCGGGGTGAGCCCCATACGCGGGTGGGGGCGCGATGCCGCGCGGAAGGGTAACGCTCAGCCCACGCCTACGGTGTCCTTCGCGATGGACGCGAGGTGCGTCTGGGTGGCCGAGACGACGCTGCTGCGGTTTTTGTGGGCTTCCTCGTAACCCAGCACAGCCTGCAGGTCGGCGGGCTCCCGCAGGTCACGGATGGCGGCGACCGCCTCGGCCACCGACTTCCCGGGGTAATCCGGGATCGGCAGCTCGTCTGCTGCTAAGGAACCGACCTGCGCACGCATCCGGTGCACCGTCGTTGCGCGGTCGCGGTTGCCGTCATGACGGGCTAGTTCCTCCGCTTTGGCCAGCCCGGCGTCGCGGCTCGCGGTCAGCGTCTGACGTACCTCGTCGCTGACCCGGGCGCCGCGGTCAGCGACCTCCTCGGCGGCATCGGTAAGCCGGTCGCGGGTTCCCCGCATTGCGGCGACGGCCCTGTTGATGCCCGCCGCCGACAACCGCGCAGGACTGCCGACCACGAGGGCAGTGGTGCGGGTGACTGTCTGCAGCGGTGTGGCCCGTAACGCGGTGGGTCCACCCAGGGCGTCCTCGGCCAGCACAGTAGTTAGCCACTGCACCGTGGCGTCGTGGGCGGTGATCAGCCGTTGAGCCAGGGTAACGACCCGGGGTGCGTCTGCAGCGGTGGCCAGAGCCTTCAGGTAGCGGGCCCGGTCGGCCAATTGGTGTTCCAGCGCCAAGTCCTCAAGGAGCGCCCCGGCCAGCGGTTCGGGCTGCTCAGCGACAGTCTTGACGAGCGCGCCAATCCGGCCAATCACCGGGGAGACGACATCTGGCACTCCCCCGAGTTCCTGCAGGGTGCGCTCGATGGCGGCAGCGCGGGCGGCGGCGTTGTCGGCGTTCTGGGCGAGTTCGCGGCGCACCTCGTCGGTGCGGGCCTGCGCCTGCCGGGTGGCGGCGATCTGCGCCTCGGTGTTGGTGAGCAGCAGCAGCGCGCGCAGTTGAGCGGTCAGTTGCGGGATTCGCGTGTTGTCCATGGCGATGAGCCAAGCATGGCAAGACCGGGGTGGGGGCGACGGATGACGGCCATGAGTGACCAAGACCACGGCCCGATGCAGGGTGCGTCAGGACTCCGGGTGGCAGCCCGTCTGGACCATCATGACCATGGCCTTGTAAGAGGACAGCTCCAACACAGCGCCGTAGGGGCCTTGGAACTCGTGTCGGTACTCCGACCCGCCGACGCGAGCGGCGGTGGGCCCGGTGAACTTGTACGCGCTAGCGACCGGAACCATGGCGGCCACGACCGTGGGCCACTGCTCGGCGGTGACACCCACCTCGGTGGCCCAGGGCTGCAGGAAGACGGTGCGCCCGTTGCGCCCAGACAGCGTGCCGCCACACCCGGCGTTCAGCTGATCGCGGATCGGTGCCCACACCACGGACGGGACCGCGGCGGTGATCGAAGCACGTAGCTCCTCCTGCATCCTCGTGTAGGTCGTCACAGCGTCGGCGCTGAGCGGCCGGCCCGAGAGGGGGTTCGTCATGGGGTTCTCCTTCTCCGACGGTGACGCGGAACGTTGCGGTGACGCGGCAGGTTGGGGTGACACGGGACCCGCCTGGCCTGGCACCGTCACCGAGCATGCGGTGGTGAGTAGAGCGGCGCAGCAAGCGAACCGGATGAGCGCCCAGGCGGCACTAGGACGGTGACTCATCGCACCCCCGTAGCTACGCCCGCAGCCAGGTTCAACAAGCCCCGGCCCACGTCACGCACACCGTCGCCGACGTCGTCGATCCGGTCCAGCGTGAAGTCGCCGCCGGTTTCCAACAGCCGGACCGCGCCTCGGGCCACTGACAATGCTTCAGCAATTTCGCTGCCGGCGACCGGTGGCAGGAACCGTCCGGGGTCACCGAGCATCTGGTTGGTCCAGGACACTGCGTCGCCAGCGACCTGAATGCCGGCCCGGACCGCGTCCAGGCCGTCGAGATCGAAGCCCCGCACCGCTCGCTCCGGCATCCCAGAGACGATGCTGGCCTGGTTGTAGGTGGCGGTCGTGCGCCGGAAATCGGCGTCGCCAGGTTCGCCCTCGTCCAGGTATGTGGAGTGGCCGTTGGAGGCCTGACCCCAGGTGCCGTCGGGCAGCAACCGGGCGTCGGTGGCCAGCATCGTCACCCCGGCCAGGGCGCTGGGGTCTGCGCCGAACGCGCCGGCGTCGGCGATCCAGTCCCCCTTGGCCTCCTCGACGAAAACATGCCCCGCCGGCACCCCGAGGTGGGTGACATCGTCGGTGCCCAAACCCGGCGAGCCGTAGAGCACCACGTCGTCCACCCCGGTACCGGTTTGCAGCGCCAGGCTGGTGGTCAACGACCCGTAGGAGTGGCCCAGGGCGGTCAAGTGCGGATCGCTGTCGCGGCTGGCGTCGATACCGTTGTAGAACGACGACAGCGCCACCGCACCCTGGCGGGCCACCTCGTCGCCGACCACCGGGTACATCCCGGCCAGGTTGTCCGGGTCCAGGGTTGACAGGGTAGCGGCGGTCTGCCCGACGGGAGGTTGGTACCCGAGCCAGGTTACGGCTGCGACGGTGTCATCGGATTGGGCATTGCCGAGCTGGCCTTCGGTCCGCCGCTTGAGCAGCGCGGTCCTATCGTCGCTGCCCTCGAAGCTCCCCGCGACGGTGCTGTTGAACCCTGGTGTGGACACCGCGACGTGGTCGGCGGTGTCGACATTGCCCACCGCGACCACCGCCGTCGTTCGGTCGCCGGAGGTGTCCACCAACAGCAGTTGGCGATCGCCCTTTGCCATTACCCGCTCGATCGCCCGGATGGCATCCTGCTTGGTCATCACCTGGGCGAGCTGTTCGGTGATTCGCCTGGCCTCTTGCCGGCTGGGGTCAGCGGCGAGCCTCGCGCGCAGCTCATCGCCCCGGGTAGCCAACTCGGCGGACAGGTCTGGCAGTCGCGCCTGGTTTGCCGTCGACCGGATCTGCGCGGGGATGCCATCGAGGTTGCCGACCCAGTCGGGGTGCTGAGCCAGAATCTGCGCCTGCCGGGAACCGCTGTAGGTGTTCCACCATGCCGCGTTGTCGGCGGCAGTTCCCCGTGGTGGCGGTTCCTGGATGCTCAGCTCGCCGACGCTGGCACCGGCCACGTCCGCGGCGCCCAGCCCGGCGCCCATTCCGTCGCCGACCTGGTCGTTGTGAGCGGCCAGCAAGATGCCCGTGAGGTCGGCGTCCACGTCGGCGGCGGTGCGCATGATCTGCTCGACCCGGTCGATGATCTCAGCTTGTGCCCGCAGTCGTTGCTGGTAGGCCGCATCTGCAGCGGCGGCCTCCGCTTCGGTGGTCGGCGCCGGTGGAGCCGGGGCATCGTCGGTGACCGCGCCGTCGTCGCCGATGACGAAGCCCCACTCGGCGGCGAAGGACTCGGTGGAATCCTGATAGCGGCGCAAGGCGAGGACAGCCTGGCCGCCTTGGCGGACCCCGGTGCGGACCGCGACGGCTTGGGCCACCAGGCGACGCAGTCGACGAGTCAGCCCGTCGAGGTCGGCGCTGGCCGCGGTGGCACCGGACCCGGACCAGCTCGGCGCTGTCGAGCACGCGTCGAGTTCGTCCTGCATCCCGATCAATACCGCTGACCCGGTATCCAATGCACTGCCGGCGGTAGCGACCCGGCTCGGCGACCACTGTCGCACCTCGCCGAACGAGCTCATTGCGACCCCGCCGTAGTCGTGGAGAGCCCGCGCGGTCGTTGGCGGTGCAGGTCGCGACGCTGCTCGTCCTCGACCTGACCGAACGTGTGCACCGCTGACCGCAACGCCTCGGCGTGGCGGTCCACATCGCCGGCGAGCCCGCAGACCCGCAGCTTCCAGGTGTCGGCCAACGTGGCAGCGCTCACGCGGGTGGTGCTGCCCGGCAGCGCCGCGGCCACCTCGTCCAGCGGGACGGCCACCTGCACCGCGGATAGCTGCGCGGCCAGGCGAGCTGCGACGGCTGAGGCCGCCAGCACCGGTTCGGGTTGGAGTTCCACAGCTCCTCCTGTCTCGGGATGCGTCGTGACTTCTGACGCAGCGCGAGCCGCGGGGGTTCCTGCGGTTTGAGCCGAGCTCAGATTGGGGCTCGACTGTCGAAGTAACCCGTGTGAAAACTTCTACCCCGGAGTGTGAACGACATGTCGAACACCCCGCCCGCGAACACTCCGCGCGTGTTCTCCCTAGCTACCACCACCGATACCTCCGCCGGGTTCACCGCCTCGGTCAGGAATCCAACGAACACCGCTTCCACCGCCCCCTACTTCAGCTGCACCGACGCCGTTACCAGCGCTGGCGCAGCCAACACGTTCTTTGTCTATCCGCTGGCGGAGGCTGCCGGCACGACCGCCGCCGACGTGTCCACCAACGCCCGCCCAGGCACCTACACCGCCAGCGGCGTCAACTACCGACAACCGGGCCCGTGCCCCCGAAACGGGTCCCGGGCGATCACCCTGGACGGGCCGCCGGCTACGTGTCCGGTCCGACCGCGACGCAAACCAACCCCGCGCCGTTCAGCGTGGAGATCTGGTTTCAAACCACGACCACCCGCGGCGGCAAGCTGATCGGGTTCGCGGATGCGCGCACCGGCCAGTCCGGTCGCTACGACCGCCACCTCTACCTGGCCAACAACGGTCAGCTGTACTTCGGTGTGTACGCCGGCGCGGTACGGACCTTTACCGGGCCGAGCGCCTACAACGACGGTCGGTGGCACCACGCCGTGGCCACCCTGTCGCCGACCGCAGGCATGGCGCTCTACGTCGACGGAGCGGTGGTGGCCACCGACGCCAACACCAAGACCGCCGAAAACTACGCCGGGTTCTGGCGGATCGGCTATGACAACGTGAATGGCTGGACTAGTCAACCCGCCAGCTTCTTCTTGGCGGGCAGCCTGGCGTACCCGGCCGTCTACACAGTGGCGCTCACCGCCGTCCAGGTCCGGGCCCGCTACCTGGCCGGTACCTGAGCACCGCACCCCCGCCCCCACAGATAGCGGGCTATTTGCGGTTGTGGCGGCCGAAAACCGGCAAATAGCCCGCTACCTGCCAGGGGGGTTAGAACAGGGTGCCCTGGACGGGTTGCGGCGCGGCTGTGGTCGCCGCCGCCGCTTCCCCGTGCGCCGGCTCGCCGCGGCTGATCAGGAGGTCGAGGTGGGCGTCGTCGGACATCAACCAGTGCACGCCGGGGGAGTCCACCCCCAGTTCGACGGGTTGGTCGCACATTGCGGCGACCGTGGCGCGTTCCATCCCGAACAACCCGGCGGCGAGGAGCCCGGCTCGCAGGGGCGCCTCGGGCAGCGGCAGGCAGCCGGGTCCGCCCCCGGTGAGGTCCAGACCCAGGTCGATGTCGGCCACCGGGGTCATCAGCTCGATGTTGCGGGCGAACACCGCGCGCGCCGCTGGGGTGCTCAGCCGGGCGGCAGCGGCCGGTCCGAGGACTGCCACGGTCCGCTGCGGCTGGGCCAGGGCGGACTCGACGGTGCCCAGCTCGGCGAGCAGCCGGGACGCCGTCTTGGCCCCGATTCCGCTCACCCCGGTCAGGTTGTCGGAGCTGTCCCCACGCAATGCGGCGAACTCGCGGTACTGCTGCGGGTACACCCCGGTCAACGTGTGCAACCGCGCCGGGGTCAACACCGGGGAGGCGTCCACACCGCCGGTGATCAACCGCAGCACCCGGGTGGTGTCGGAGATGAGGGCGAACGCGTCGCGGTCGGAGGTGACGACCACCGTGTCCCACCCGGCCGAGGCGGCGGTCCGGGCGGCCGAGGCCACCACGTCGTCGGCCTCCAACCCGGGGGCGACCACGACGTGCAGGCCGAGCGTGCGCAGCACCCCGACCGCGGTGGTCAGCTGGACGATCAGCTCAGGTGGCTTGGGCAACCGGGTGGCCTTGTAGTCCGGCCACCTCTTCTTACGGTCGTTGTTCGGGTGGTCGTCGAAGCCGACGACGACACCGCGCGCTCCGACCCGCGCCACCGCCCGAGCGACCTGGCTGACGAGTCCGCGCACGGCCCACACCGGTGTTCCGTCCGGTGCACGGGCGCCCGTGCCCGCGTGAGCGTGAAAGCTGCGGTGCAGCAGGGAGTTACCGTCCACCGCGAGCAGCACCGGCCGAGCGTCATGCTCACCCACGCCGCCACCGTGCCACCAGAGTCAACCTACCGCCCGCCACCACCACTCTGGGGGTTGACATATCGGCGCCGAATGTAAAGATTGAGAGCGTCGTACCGACCATCTTGGGAGGGCCTATGACCGTGATCACCGACCGCGCCGCACGTCCCTACGACCCGGCGGACCTCTCCTCTCGGGCGTTCTGGGCGCAGTCCGCCCATGAGCGCGAACGCACCTTCGCCGAGCTGCGCGCGCACCGGCCGATCAGCTGGCACGCCCCCGTCCAGGAGCGGTTGTTCGACGACCCGAACGACGAAGGATTCTGGGCCGTGGTGCGCCACGCTGATCTGATCGAGGTGACTCGGCGCCACCAGGACTTCTGCTCCGGTGAGGGCATCGTCTTCGACTCCATGCCGCAGGAACTGCTGGATGCCGGGCAGGGGTTCATCGCGATGGATCCGCCGCGGCACACCAAGGTTCGCCGGTTGCTCACCGCAGCGTTCACCCCACGACAACTCCGCCTGATCGACGCGCACATCCGGGCGAACGCCACCGAGATCGTCGACGCGTTGGCCGGTCGCGGGGAGGCGGACTTCGTCACCGACTGCGCCGCGCTCATGCCGATGCACAACATCTGCGACATGATCGGCGTCCCTCGCTCCCAGCGCGCTCACCTGGCGCACGAGGCGCAGTACGCCGGCGGTTGGAACGATCCCGAGCTGCTGGCCGGCGCCGAACCGCTGCCAAGGTTGTTCGAAGCGATGATGTCGATGCGGACGATCGCCTCCGAGCTGATCGCGGCCCGTCGCGCGCAACCCGAACACGACCTGATGACCGCCCTCGTGCAGGCCGAAGTGGATGGTGACCGGCTTACCGACGAGGAGATCCTGAGCTTCTTCGGGCTGCTGTCGGTGGCCGGCAACGACACCACCCGCCAAAGCATCAGCCACACCATGCAGGCCCTGACTGACTTCCCAGAGCAACGGGTCTGGCTGATGGCCGACTTCGAGCACCGCATCGGTACCGCCGTGGAGGAGATGGTGCGCTGGTCGACGCCAATCATGACGTTTCGCCGCACCGCGGCGCAGGACTGTGAGTTGGGCGGCGTGCAGATCACCGCCGAGGACAAGGTGGTGCTGTTCTACGCCTCGGCGAATTGGGACTCCGCCGTCTTCGACCACCCGGAGCGCTTCGACCTCTCCCGTAGCCCCAACCCGCACATCAGTTTCGGTGGCGGGGGCATTCACCATTGCCTGGGCGGACAACTCGCCCGCCAGCAGCTCAAAGCGCTGTGGCGGGAGCTGCTGACCCGGTTGCCCGACATCGAGGTCAGCGGGCCGATGTCGCGCACCACCAGCACCTTTTTCCACGGCGTCAACCACCTGCCGGTGCGCTTCACCCCCGAGCGGGGCTGAGTCGCATGCGGATCGAATGGGATGAAAACCGGTGCGCGAGCCTGGGCCTGTGCGAGGAGATCGCCCCGGACGTCTTCGAGGTGGACGACGCCGGCGAGCTACAAGTCTTGGCGCCGGTGCAGCCGGAGAGTGCTCGTGCTCGGATCGCCGCTGCGGTAGCGGCCTGCCCTACCGGTGCGCTCATCATCGAGGGCTGATCGAGCTGCCGGTGGCCTTGGCAGGCAGCTGGGCCGACTAACGTCTACGGCCATGACTGCGCCACACCAGAACCTGGGTCGTCCGCCTGCACTCCCGGACGGCGCACTGCGGATCGTGGCCTTGGGCGGTCTCGGTGAGATCGGCCGCAACATGACGGTGTACGAGCAGGACGGCAAGCTCCTGATCGTCGACTGCGGCGTGCTGTTCCCCGAGGAACACCAGCCCGGGGTGGATGTGATCCTGCCGGACTTCTCCTACATCCGGGACCGCCTGGGCGACGTGGTCGCGATCGTGCTCACCCACGGTCACGAGGACCACATCGGCGGGGTGCCCTACCTGCTCAAGGAACGCAGCGACATCCCGGTGATCGGCTCGCGGCTGACGCTGAGCTTCATCACCGCGAAGCTGGTCGAGCACCGGATCAAGCCCAAGGTCGTCGAGGTCCGCGAAGGTGAGCGCCGCACCCTGGGCCCGTTCGAGTGTGAGTTCCTGGCCGTCAACCACTCCATCCCGGACAGCCTGGCCATCGCCGTGCGCACCCGGGCCGGTCTGGTGTTGCACACCGGGGACTTCAAGATGGACCAGTTCCCGCTGGACAAGCGCCTCACGGATCTTCGCGGCTTCGCCCGCCTCGGCGAGGAGGGGGTGGATCTGTTCCTGACCGACTCCACCAACGCCGACGTCCCCGGGTTCACCACCTCCGAGCGCGAACTCACCCCGGCCATCGAGACGGTGTTCCGCACCGCGCCGCGGCGCGTCATCGTCTCCAGCTTTGCCAGCCACGTGCACCGCATCCAGCAGGTAGTCAACGCCGCGCATGCGGGTGGTCGCAAGGTGGCCTTCGTGGGCCGCTCCATGGTGCGCAACATGGGATTGGCGATGGACCTGGGTTACCTGCAGGTGCCCGACGGCTTGATCGTGGACCTCAAGACCCTGGACAAGCTGCCACCGAGCAAGGTGACGCTGATCTGCACCGGTTCGCAGGGCGAGCCGATGGCCGCCCTGTCTCGAATGGCGACCGGCGATCACATGATCCGGGTGGGTGAGGGGGACACGGTGCTGCTCGCGAGTTCGCTGATCCCGGGGAACGAGAACGCCATCTACCGGGTGATCAACGGGCTCACCGATATGGGCGCCAACGTGGTGCACAAGGGAAACGCGAAGGTGCACGTCTCCGGGCACGCCAGCGCCGGCGAGCTGGTGTACTGCTACAACATTGTCAAGCCGTCCAATGTGCTGCCCGTGCACGGTGAGGCCCGCCATCTGCGGGCCAACGCCGCACTAGCCGTCAGCACCGGGGTGGCACGCGACCGGGTGCTGATCGCCGCCGACGGCCATGTCATCGACTTGGTGGATGGCCGCGCGTCGATCACCGGCAAGGTGGCGGTGGAGTTGGTCTACGTCGACGGGCAGTCGGTCGGCGAGGTCAAAGAGGCGTCCTTGGTGGAGCGGCGCACCCTCAGCGAGGAGGGCGTGCTCATGGTGGTCGCCATCGTCGACGCCGACACCGGCAAGCTCGCCGAGGCACCGGATTTCATCGCCCGCGGCTTCGTCAGCGACCCGAAGACCTATGACGCGGTGGTGCCGATGATCGCCTCGGCGTTGGCGGCGGCCCGGGAGCAGAAGATCACCGGCAGCAAGCAGCTCGAGCAGGTGATCCTGCGAGAGGTCGGCAAGTGGATGCGCCGCGCCTTCCGCCGGGAGCCGGTGATCATCGTCGTGGTCATCGACGCCTGAGCCGCCGTGCACCACCGCAGCGCCTGCGGCCCCGGTTCGCGGTCCGTCAGTTTCGCCCACAACTCGGCCCAGGAGTTGCGTGTGCAGGCTGACTGGGTAGTTCTATTTCGTAGTGACGGTGCCCAAGCGTCGGATGCCGGTGAGGGCGGGGAGCCCTGGTACGCCCCCTTTCCCGCCACTTCGGTCACTGCCTCGACGAACTTGGTCCCCTGCTGCACCAGGCCCACGCCGTCGGCGCAAGCGCGGTGGCCGGCCGCTGACCCCAGCCAGCTCAACGGCATGGTGCACCAGCGCGGAAAACTCCACCGGACCAGTTGGCCGGCGCGGAAGCCGCCCGAGGTGGCGACGATCGTGGGTTGCTCAGCGGTCACCGGCCCGATCACGCCGGGTTCGTGGCCGAACCGGGGCACGCACCTGGTTGAGTGGTCTCAGGGTGCGCGCACCCGAGGAGCGCTGATCCCCGAGGAGCTGGCTGATGTCTGAACCCACCACCGAGACCGTCCACGCATCGATGACCGTGCAGCGCACCGCTCAGGTAGCCCAGGTGTGCATGACTGGCCCGGGCAAGGGCAACGCCATGGGCCCCGACTTCTGGCGCGAACTGCCGGAGGTGTTCACCGAACTCGACGCCGACCCTGACGTGCGAGCGATCGTCCTCACCGGGTCGGGCCGCAACTTCTCCTACGGCCTCGACCTCGCGGCGATGGGGGAGGTGATGGGGCCGTTGGTCGGTGGTCAGCCCGGCCTGGCCGCGCCACGCACCCAGTTCTGGGCGCACCTGCGGCAGATGCAAGCCGCGGTCACCACAGTGGCCGAGTGCCGCAAGCCGGTGGTTGCGGCGGTGCAAGGCCGGTGCATCGGCGGCGGGGTCGACCTCCTCGCCGCCTGCGACGTGCGGTTCGCCAGCGCCGACGCCACGTTCTCCGTCCGTGAGGTGAAGGTGGGCATCGTGGCCGACCTCGGCAGCCTGCAGCGGCTACCTGCGATCATCGGTGCGGGTCACCTGCGCGAGCTGGCGCTCACCGGCAAGGATATCGACGCGGTACGGGCCGAGCGGATCGGCCTGGTCAACGAGCTGTTCGCCGACGCGGAGGGTGTGCTGGCCGCAGCCCACGCTTGTTCTCGCGACATCGCCGCGAACCCGCCGTTAGTGGTGCAGGGCATCAAGGCAGTGCTGGAAAACGACCGCACCGACCACATCGCCGCCGGCCTGCGCTACGTCGGCGCCTGGAACTCGGCGTTCCTCGCATCGGAGGACCTGGGTGAGGGAGTGAACGCGGTGCTAGCCCGACGGGAGCCCCGCTTCACCGGACGGTGACGCGACGGTGTGACCGTCCTCGCACGTGCTCGGGTTGACGTCGGTCTGATCCGCGAGCATGCTTGCGACCAGCAACTAATTGGTTGCTGCACACACTGAGATCGAGAGGGGGGTGTTGTGTCAATGCTTCATACGGCCGAGCCGCCCGGGTCCGGACCCACCACACCTCAGCTCGGTGACGAGATCGGGCACCTGCTCAAGGTGATGGAACGGACCAGCGCCCAGATGTCCGCGCGCCGCCGTGACGGTGTCGACAAGGCCGCCTTCGCCGTGCTGTTCCGCCTACTCAGCGACGGCCCGCAGCGCTCCGGCGCCCTAGCTGAGGGCCTGCTGGCCGACCCGTCCACAATCAGTCGCCAGGTCGCCCAACTCGTCTCGCTGGGGTACGTCGAGCGCCGCGCCGACCCCGACGACGGGCGAGCGACGGTGCTCGCCGCCACCGATGCCGGACGGGACTGCGCGCAACGCATCCGCAAGCGGCGCAACGCCACCGTCGCCAGGGTCGTTGCCGACTGGACGCCGCAGGAGCGTTCCGCGTTGGCCACCCTGCTCGCCCGCTTCACCCACGACCTCGAGCGCCACCGCCCCCAGATTCTGGCCGACATCGGCCAGGTATCAACGCATGAAGGAGAAGCATGAGCACCACCGCGGCGTCGCCGGATGCCACCCGGATCAAGCACGGTGGTGCGAACGCCGACGGCACCTTCACCCACCGTCAGATCCTCACCATTCTCGCCGGGCTGATGATGGGTATGTTCCTGGCGGCCCTGGACCAGACGATCGTGTCCACCTCGATCCGCACCATTGCCGATGACCTGCAAGGCTTTTCCGTTCAGGCCTGGGTCACCACCGCCTACCTGATCACCTCGACGATCGCCACCCCGCTGTACGGCAAGCTCTCCGACCTCTACGGACGCAAGCCCTTCTTCATGGCGGCCATCTCGATTTTCGTGATCGGCTCCGTGATGTGCGGATTCGCCACGTCCATGTATCAACTGGCCGCGTTCCGGGCCTTCCAGGGCCTCGGCGCGGGCGGGCTGTTCTCGTTGGCGCTCACCATCATCGGCGACATCGTGCCGCCGCGGGAGCGGGCGAAATACCAGGGCTACTTCCTGGCGGTGTTCGGCACGTCCAGCGTGCTGGGCCCGATCATCGGTGGGCTGCTGGCCGGGCAGAGTTCCATCCTGGGTATTACCGGGTGGCGTTGGGTCTTCTTCGTCAACGTGCCCATCGGTATCGCAGCGCTGGCTGTGGTTTGGCGGGTGCTCAACCTGCCGGTGCACCGCCGCCAGGCCCGGGTCGACTGGTTCGGCGCTGCCCTGCTCTCGGTCGGTCTCGTGCCGTTGCTCATCATCGCCGAGCAAGGCCGGACCTGGGGTTGGACCTCCGGCGGGGCGCTGACCTGCTACGCGCTGGGCGTAGTTGGCGTGGTGTCGTTCGTGCTCGCCGAGATCCGGATGAAGGACGACGCGCTGATCCCCATGCGCTTCTTCCGCACCCCCACCTTCGCGCTGGGCACGGTGATCAGCGTGGTCGTCGGCGCGGCGATGTTCGGCGGCATCTCCCTCATCCCGCAATACCTCCAGGTTGTGAAGGGGTCTTCACCGACGCTGGCCGGGCTGCAGACCCTGCCGTTGATGCTCGGGATCATGGTCGCCTCGATCATCTCCGGCCAACTGATCTCGCGTACCGGGCACTACCGGATCTTCCCGCTGATCGGGACCATGCTGATGACCGTCGGGATGTTCGCCTTCTCGTTCGTCCGCTACGACACCCCGCTGTGGTTGGTCATGGCGCTGATGGGCGTGTTCGGACTGGGCCTGGGCAACCTCATGCAGCCCATCACCCTGGCCATTCAGAACGCGATGCCGCCCAAGGACATGGGCGTCTCGACGTCCTCGGCCACCTTCTTCCGTCAGATCGGCGGCACTCTTGGCGTCGCGGTATTCCTGTCGCTGCTGTTCACCAACCTGACGCCGAAGATTGGCACCGCGCTGGGAGCTGCCAGCCAGTCGCCGCAATTCGGGCCGGCGGTGGCTTCGGCGGCGGCCAGCTCTGACCCCACGGTGGCGGCGATCGGCCAGGGGCTGGCCACCGGCAACCCGGCCGCAGCCGGTCAGGCACTCAGCGACACCTCGTTCATCAGCAAGCTCCAGCCGGTCCTTGCCGCCCCGTTCAAGATTGGGTTCTCCAACGCGATGGACCTAGTGTTCGTCGCCGTCGGCGTGGTCATGCTGATCGGCTTCGTGCTGGTGCTGTTCTTCAAAGAGGTGCCCCTGCGCACCCAGTCCGGGATTGCCGCCCAGCAGTCCGCCCGGGACGACGCAGCCCGGGACGACGCAGCCCGGGACGACGCGGCCCGGGACGACGCGGCCCGGGACGACGCGGCCCGGGACGACGCGGCCCGGGACGACGCAGCCCGGGACGACGCGGCCCTGGCGGCGGCGATGCCGACCTTCGCGCCGCAGGAAAGCGAGCCGGACCGGGTCCTACCGGCGCGGCGGTAAGGCGAAGCGGGTGCCACTCACCCGCGACTGATCGGCAGTCACGCGGGGCGGGGGGCTCACGCCACGGTGCCTGCGGTCAGCACCCACTCGCAGCGCTGGCCAGCTGCCGCGGCGATAAGCGGGTCGGGGATCTTCTGGCCGTGCTGACTGCGCGCGGCCAGCAGGCGCTGCACCTGCAGTGCCCGGCGCAGGTGCGCAGCCGTGGTGGCAGGGAGCCGCCAACGGCTCGAACCACCTCGCGGACCTCGGGGAGGCGCAGCCGCTTCACCACGCTGGTGCGGATGACGTAGTTCAGCGCCACGATTCGGCTCGATCGTCAAGGCAGGCGCCGGCCAGCACGTCCATCGCGGCGGCCACCTGGCGTTCCCGGTGCGATGTCGCTCGGCGCAGTGCCTCGTTCACGGTGCCCTCGGGCAGCTGATTGGCCATCGCCGCCTGGGCGTCAGTGCCTGTCCAGCACCGGCACTGGGTTGCCTTCGTGCACGGTGCCCTTGGCCCGCTCGGCGGAGCGGGTGATCTCGGCCTCGGCCTCGGCCCGGCCCACCCACTCCGCGCCGTCGACGCTCTTGCCTGGTTCCAGCGACTTGTAGACCTCGAAGAAGTGCTTGATCTCCAACAGGTGGTACTCGTTGATATCGCCGATGTCGGTGATGTGGCTCTGGCGAGGGTCGTCGGCGGGCACGCACAATACCTTGTCGTCGCCACCGGCCTCGTCGGTCATCCGGAACATCGCGACTGCGCGGGCCTTGATCAGGCAGCCCGGGAACGTCGGCTCGGACACGATCACCAGCGCATCCAGCGGGTCGCCGTCCTCGCCGAGGGTGTGGTCGATGAACCCGTAGTCAGCGGGGTACTGGGTGGCGGTGAACAGCGTTCGGTCGAGCCGGATCCGTCCCGTGTGGTGGTCCACCTCGTACTTGTTCCGGCTCCCCTTCGGGATCTCGATGGTGACGTCGAAGTCCACGCGTGCCTCGCCCTCTGTGCCGATGGAGCCGGCGGTGACGCTTGGTGACACACCGCGGGCTGGTCGTCTCTCGCCGCTAGTCTGGACCACGCGCTCATCCACGACGTCAACGAGGTGCCGCTCACCAGGCAGGAGGGGATCGCTCCGGTGTCGGCTCGCCCTGCGTTGACCCCGCCGCCCGCTGCCGGCCGTGGCGCGCCCCTGCGGTGGGTGATCGTGACATTGCTGCTGGTGGTGACCCTGGCAGCCGTCGCAGTCGGGCTACGGTTCTCGGCGCCGGCGGCGGGCACCGCTCCGAGTGCAGCTGCCGCGGCGCCCAGCCCGTTGACGAGCGCGCCGCCCCCGCCGGTGCGCCCCCAGCCCGCGGTCACACCGGTGGCGGGTACCGCACCAGCGCCAGCACCCGCCCCCCTGGCAGCTGCGCTGGCGCCACTGACCAGCGGGCCCACCGTCGGCACCCTCACCGGCCGCATCATCGACCCGATCACGACGACCGTGCTGTGGGACTCCGGCGGGCAACGTCCTCAGGTACCGGCGTCCACGGCGAAACTGCTCACTGCCGCCGCAGCGCTGCTGACCCTGCCCCCAACGGAATCCCTGGTTACCCGTGTGGTGCGGACTTCGGTGGCAGGGCAGGTGGCGATCCTCGGCGGGGGTGATCCGACCCTGTCGGGGCAACCGGTAGGCGCTCCAACCTATTATCCCGGGGCAGCGCGCCTCGACGACCTGGTGGCCCAGGTCAAGGCCAGTGGCACCGCCGTCAGCTCAGTGGTGGTGGATACCAGCCGCTGGAGCGGGCCGGGCCTGGCCCAGGGATGGTTGGGCGCCGACGTCGCGGGCGGGTTCATCGCCCCGGCGCAGGCGCTGATGCTCGACGGGGCACGGCTGCAACCACTGGTGGAGAACTCCCCCCGCAGCCCCGCCCCCGCGATGGACGCCGGTCGGGTGTTCGCCCAGCGCCTCGGACTGCCGCCGTCGGCGGTGACCGCGGGAACTGCCCCCGCCGGGGCAGCCGAGCTGGCCGCGGTGCGCTCGGCGCCGCTGGGCACCAGGTTGGCACATACCCTGGTGACGTCGGACAACGTCGCGGCCGAGGCGGTGGCTCGCGAGGTGGCGTTGGCCCTCGGGCTGCCGCCCACGTTCGCCGGGTCTGCGGAAGCCATCAGCCGGGCACTGGGCGAACGCGGCGTTGATACCACCGGTTTGCAGCTGCAGGGCGGCAGCGGCCTGTCCACCGACGACCGGGTACCGGCGCGCCTGCTGGCCGACGTGCTCAGCGCGGCCGCCGGAGCGGGTCCGCTATCGGCCGCCCTGCGTCCGATGTTGGGCTGGCTGCCGATCGCCGGAGTCAGTGGAACTCTGGCGAACCGCTTCCGAGCCGGTGCGCCCGCGGCGCCGTCTGCGAGTGCCGGGGCGGGGTGGGTGCGGGCCAAGACCGGCACCCTGACCGGGGTGAGCACTCTGGCCGGTGTGGTCACCGACGTCGACGGGCGCGTGCTGGTATTCGTGCTGATGTCCAGCGGCGGGCCGACGCTGGACGCCCGCCCTAGCTTGGACGCGGTGGCCACCGTGCTGCGCTCGTGCGGTTGCCGATGAGTGCGGGCCGGGCGCTGCCAGTGGTGGACTGGCCGTTGGCCGGGCGCACCGCGGCCCGCGTGGTGCGCCCGGGTCCGGTGACGGACCGGGCCGCGGCCACAGCGGTGGTGGCCGAGCTGGCCGACGCCGCGGTCCGCGTCGAAGGCCCGGTCCGCGAGGTCACCGGCCTGGCGGACGGCCTGGCGGTGGCGCCCGCGCTGGTGGTGGACCGGTCGCGCTGGGCGCAGGCAGCAGCGATGTCGATGGGGGTATTGACGAAGACCGCGGCGGTGGCAGGCGGGCCGCGTCCCGGGCTCAGCGGCCGCGCCGCGGGCCTGCAGGCGGGGGCGCTGCTGGGCTACCTTTCCAGCGCAATTCTGGGCCAGTTCGACCCGTTCACCCACCAGCCCGGCACCAGCAGCGGCACCTTGCTGCTGGTGGCGCCGAACATCGTCGCGGTCGAGCGGGCGAGCGGGGTGGACCCGCACGATTTTCGGCTGTGGGTGTGCCTGCACGAGGTCACCCACCGGGTGCAGTTCACCTCGGTGCCGTGGCTGGGGGAGTACATGGCGTCCACGGTGGCCACCCTCACCGCGGTGGACGCCTCGACCATCGCCCTGACCCGGCTGCTGGCAGATCTGCGCAGGGGTGCGCGCCCGGAGGGCGCGCTGGACGTGCTGCGCGCCCTGCAGGCCCCGCCGCAACAAGCGGCGCTGGACGCGTTGCTGGCCCTGGGCACGCTGCTGGAGGGCCACGCCGACCACGTGATGGATTCCGTCGGGCCTGCCGTGGTCCCCACCGTGCGCCAGATCCGCACCGTGTTCGATCGCCGCCGCCGTCGCCCGAGCAACCCGGTGCACCGGGTGCTGCGTGCGGTGCTTGGCATCGACGCCAAGATCGCCCAGTACGTGCGCGGCAAGGCATTCGTCGATCACGTCGTGGCGTCTGTGGGCATGGCGGGGTTCAACACGGTCTGGAGCACCGCGCAGACGCTGCCGTTGGACGCCGAGATCAGCGACCCGGACCGGTGGATCAGCCGGGTCTTGGGGTGAGCGGCCCGCACCCGGACGTGACCGCGGTTCGCCGCGCAGTGCGCCGCTGGCTGGTCGAGCACGCTCCCGGCCGAGCCGTGGCCGTCGGGGTTTCGGGGGGCGCGGATTCCCTGGCACTACTGGCCGCCGCCGTGCACGAGGTGGGGGCTGACGGCGTGGCTGCCTTGGTGGTCGACCACCGGCTGCAACCGGGCTCCGCCGAGGTGGCCGCCGCTGCCGCAGCTACCGCGACGGGGCTCGGCTGCAGGCGGGTGGATGTGCTGGCCGTGAACGTGGTCGGCGGCGGAGGGGTGGAGGCCGCTGCCCGGCGAGCCCGGTACACCGCGCTGCGCACCGCCTCAGCCGGTGCTTCCGTCCTGTTGGGCCACACCCTGGACGACCAGGCCGAGACGGTGTTGCTGGGGCTCGGTCGCGGGTCAGGTCCCCGGTCGGTGGCCGGCATGCGGGCCTGGGACGACCCCTGGGGCCGGCCGCTGCTAGGTGTGCGGCGATCGAGCACGCACGGCGCGTGCGCGGCGCTGGGCCTGAGCCCGCATCACGACCCGCACAACGAGGACCCCGCCTTCACCAGGGTGCGGCTGCGCCACGAGGTGCTTCCGCTGTTGGAGGACGTACTGGCCGGCGGGGTGGCGCCGGCCCTGGCGCGCACCGCTGCCCAGCTGCGGGAGGACTGCGACGCGCTGGACGCGCAGGCAGGTCAGCTGCTGGCCGCAGCGTTGCGCGGTCCCGAGCTGGCAGTCGAGGACCTGGTGGCGCACCCGGGCGCGCTGCGCCGGCGGGTACTGCGCACCTGGCTGCGCGCGCACGGGGCCAGCGCCCTGACCGACGACCAGCTGCGCTGGGCCGACGAGCTGCTCGGCGCCTGGCGCGGTCAGGGCGGGGTGCGCCTCGGTGGCGGGTTGGTGGTGTCGCGCCGGCATGGCAGGCTCACGATGTCCACCGATTGACCACCGACCGAACTGAGGGTGGAGGGCGCCACGCCGTGTACGACGGTGACATCGCGTCGGTGTTGATCACCGCGGAGCAGATCGGTGCACGCACCACGGAGTTGGCCGCCGAAGTCGCTGCCGGGGTGGATCCCGCAGCGACCGACGACCTGATCCTGGTGGGGGTGCTGAAGGGGGCGGTGATGTTCATGACCGACCTGGCCAGGGCATTGCCGATGCCGGTGCAGCTGGAGTTCATGGCGGTCAGCTCCTACGGCTCGGCTACCTCGTCCTCCGGGGTGGTGCGCATCCTCAAGGACCTCGACCGTGACATTGCCGGGCGGCGGGTGTTGATCGTGGAGGACATCATCGACTCCGGGCTCACGTTGTCGTGGCTGACGAAGAACCTGCTCACCAGAAACCCGGCGTCCCTGCAGGTCTGCACCCTGTTGCGCAAGCCCGACGCGGTGCAGGTGGACGTCGAGGTGGCCCACGTCGGCTTCGACATCCCGAACGAGTTCGTAGTCGGCTACGGCTTGGACTACGCCGAGCGATACCGCGACCTGCCCTACATCGGCACCCTGGCGCCACGGGTGTACCGCGGTTGATCGCCGGGGAACGCCGCAGCGGCGCGCGCCGTTGGAGGTGCAGAGCGTCCGCACCTGCGGACGAGCACCCTGTGGGCACCCGGCCTCCGGGGTAGCCTGACCTCTCCGGGACGTTCTTCGTCTTCCGACCAGACGGCGGAGGCACCGCCCGGGCCCGGCTCCTGGAAGGACGAGGCCGCTTCGGCCGCAGGTGTATGACGCGCAAGAATCTCCCTCGTAACCTGAGCATCGCCCTGGTGCTGCTGGTGTTGGTGGCCGCCTTCTCCTTCTTCGGCAGCAGCACCCGCGGCTACGCCCCGGTGGACACCTCGGTCGCGTTGACCCAGCTCACCAGCGGCAAGGTCAAGGACGCCCAGATCGATGACCGTGAGCAACAGCTGCGCTTGACGCTGTCCAGTGGAACCTCCGGAGTCAAAGGGGTTCCCGACGGGACGACTCAGCTGATTACCAAATATCCCGCTGACGCGTCCCGGTTGATCTTCACCGACGTGCAGAACGCCAACCTCTCCGGCGGCTTCACCACCGTGGTGAACACCCCCAGCTGGTTCGCCAGCATCCTGCAGTTCATGCTGCCGCTGCTGCTGGTGCTCGGGGTGCTGTTCTTCGTGATGAACCGCTCCCAAGGTGGCGGCCGGGGCGGGGTGATGGGCTTCGGCAAATCCAAGGCCAAGCAGCTGTCCAAGGACATGCCCAAGACCACCTTCGCCGACGTCGCCGGCGCCGACGAGGCGGTCGAGGAGCTCTACGAGATCAAGGACTTCCTGCAGAACCCGGCCCGCTACCAGGCGTTGGGCGCGAAGATTCCCAAGGGAGTGCTGCTGTACGGGCCGCCGGGCACCGGCAAGACCCTGCTGGCCCGCGCGGTCGCCGGGGAGGCGGGAGTGCCGTTCTTCACCATCTCCGGGTCGGACTTCGTGGAGATGTTCGTCGGGGTCGGCGCCTCCCGGGTGCGCGACCTGTTCGAGCAGGCCAAGCAGAACGCGCCCTGCATCATCTTCGTCGACGAGATCGACGCGGTCGGCCGCCAACGCGGTGCCGGCATGGGCGGTGGACACGACGAGCGCGAGCAGACCCTGAACCAGCTGCTGGTGGAGATGGACGGCTTCGGCGCCCGGGTGGGGGTCATCCTCATCGCCGCCACCAACCGGCCCGACATCCTGGACCCAGCCCTGTTGCGGCCCGGCCGCTTCGACCGTCAGATCCCGGTCGGTGCCCCGGATCTCGCCGGTCGCAAGGCCATCCTGCGGGTGCACTCGGCCGGCAAGCCCATCGCCGAGGACGCCGACCTGGAGGGGCTGGCCAAGCGGACGGTGGGGATGTCCGGTGCTGACCTGGCCAACGTGCTCAACGAGGCCGCGCTGCTGACCGCCAGGGAGAACGGCACGCTCATCTCGGCGGCCAACCTGGAGGAGTCGGTGGACCGGGTGGTGGGCGGACCCCGTCGCAAGAGCAGGCTGATCAGCGAGCACGAGAAGAAGATCACCGCCTACCACGAGGGTGGGCACGCCCTGGCAGCGTGGGCCATGCCGGACATCGAACCGGTGTACAAGGTGACGATCCTGGCCCGCGGCCGCACCGGCGGGCACGCGTTGGCGGTGCCGGAGGACGACAAGGGTCTGATGACCCGGTCGGAGATGATCGCCCGCCTGGTGTTCGCGATGGGCGGACGCGCAGCGGAGGAGCTGGTCTTCCACGAGCCCACCACCGGCGCGTCCTCCGACATCGACCAGGCCACCAAGATCGCCCGGGCGATGGTCACCGAGTACGGGATGAGTTCGCGGATGGGTGCGGTGCGCTACGGCCACGAGCAGGGCGACCCGTTCCTGGGCCGATCGATGGGCAGTCAGCCCGACTACTCTCTGGAAGTCGCACACGAGATCGACGAGGAGGTACGCAAGCTGATCGAGGCCGCCCACACCGAGGCGTGGGACATCCTGAACACCTACCGCGACGTGCTCGACGACCTCGCTGCGGAGCTGCTGGAAACCGAGACGCTGAACCGTAAGGACCTGCAGCGGGTACTGGCCAGCGTGGAGAAGCGGCCCCGGATCACCGCGTTCAACGACTTCGGGGGCCGCACCCCCTCGGACAAGCCGCCGGTGCGTACCCCGGGCGAGCGGGCCATCGAACGTGGGGAGCCGTGGCCGCCGCCGGCACCGGGACCGGATCTGCGTAAGCCCGAGCCGGTGGGTGCGCGGGCCATCGAGGCGCAGGGCCAGCCCGCGTTGCGCTCGTCGCGGCCGGACTACGGCGCCCCGCCCGGATGGTCGGCGCCGGGTTGGCCGCCGCAGGACGGGCGCACCAGTGGCAACGGCGCGCACCGCCGTAACGGTGACGGCGCGCCTGAGACGGATGGTCACTGAACCACGTCGAGGCCCGGCATACGGACGCCCGGTAGACGGGCAGGGAGCAGGGAGGACGTCGGTGTCGACGGTGGAGCTTGCCGCGGTCGCGGACAATGACGGTTCGGTAGGTGAGGACGCGTCAGGTGAGGGTGGGGTGCCCCGCCGGGGTCCGCGCGTGCCTGGCCGACCGGCGTTCGACCACCCGCGGGCGCAGGCGGCGGTGCGGGAACTGTTGCTGGCTTGCGGAGAGGACCCGGACAGGCCTGGGCTCGCGGACACCCCGGCGCGGGTGGCCAGGGCCTACGCGGAGATGTTCGCCGGGCTCTACACCGACCCCGACGACGTGCTGGCCACCACGTTCGACGAGGGACACGACGAGCTGGTACTGGTCAAGGACATCCCGATGTACTCCACCTGTGAACACCACCTGGTCGCCTTCCACGGCGTCGCGCACGTCGGGTACATCCCCGGGGTGAACGGCAGGGTCACCGGGTTGTCCAAGCTCGCGCGGGTCGTCGACCTCTACGCCAAGCGCCCCCAGGTGCAGGAACGGTTGACCGGACAGGTGGCCGACGCGCTGATGCGCCGCCTCGACCCGCGCGGGGTCATCGTCGTGATCGAGGCGACCCACCTGTGCATGGCGATGCGCGGTATCCGCAAGCCTGGTGCGAGCACCACCACCTCGGCGGTGCGGGGGCAATTCAAGTCCGACGGGGCGTCGCGGGCCGAGGCGCTGCAGCTCATCCGCAGCCGGTGACGAACGTCCGGTCCCGGCGTCACCCCGGGCTGCCCGACCCCGGTCGCTGCGTGGTGGTCGGGATCCTCAACGTCACCCCCGACTCCTTCTCCGACGGTGGCCGGTTCTTCGACCGCGACGCCGCCGTCGCCCACGGGGTCGCGATGGCAGCCGCCGGCGCGGACCTGGTCGACGTGGGCGGGGAGTCCACCCGCCCGGGAGCGCGCAGGGTGGACGCCGGTGCCGAGACGGCCCGGGTGGTGCCGGTGGTGCGGGACCTGGTCGCAGCAGGGGTGACGGTTAGCGTGGACACCATGCGGGCAGTGGTGGCCGAGGCCGCGCTGGAAGCCGGCGCATCTGTCGTCAACGATGTCTCCGGCGGCCGGGCCGATGACGCGATGGCCCGGGTCGTAGCCGGCGCCGGTGTCCCTTGGGTGCTGATGCACTGGCGGGCGCACAGCGCGATCATGGCCTCCTACGCTGGTTACGAGGATGTAGTGGCGGAGGTGCGCACCGAACTCATTGCCCAGGTCGATGCGGCGGTCCTAGCCGGTGTGGACCCCGCGGCGCTGGTGATCGACCCCGGACTGGGCTTCGCCAAGAATGCCGGGCACAACTGGGCGTTGCTGCGCACCCTGCGAGCACTGACCGAGCTGGGGTTCCCGGTTCTCATCGGGGCATCACGCAAGCGATTCTTGGGGTCCCTGCTGGCCGAGGTGAACGGAGAGCCCCGCCCACCGGAGGCCCGCGAGGTGGCGACCGCGGCGGTGTCCGCGCTTGCCGCGGTCAACGGCGCGTGGGGGGTCCGGGTGCACGACGTGGCTGCGTCGATGGACGCGGTCGCGGTGGCCGCGGCGTGGACGTTGGGCACCTCGCCAGCACAGCTACCGGGACCCCGATGATCGACCGCATCGAACTGCGCGGGTTGCGGGTGCGCGGGCACCACGGGGTGTTCGACCATGAGCGCCGAGACGGGCAAGACTTCCTCGTCGACCTGGTGGTGGAGCTGGATCTGGCCCCGGCGGCGGCATCCGATCAGCTCGCTGACACGCTGGACTACGGTGGCCTGGCCGAGACCGCAGCGGCGGTGCTCGCCGGCACGCCGCGGGCGCTGATCGAGACCGTGGCCGCCGAGATCGCCGACGCCGTACTCGCCGACGCACGCGTGGCGCAGGTGCAGGTGACCCTGCACAAGCCGTCCGCCCCCATCCCCCGCACCTTCGCCGACGTCGCCGTGGTGATACACCGCCACCGCGACACCGAACCACCGTGAGCCGTGCCGTCCTGTCGATCGGCTCCAACCTCGGCGACCGGCTCGATCACCTGCAGTCCGTGCTGGACGTGCTGGGTGCAGCGGTGCAGCGCTGCTCAGCGGTGTACCGCACAGCGCCGTGGGGCGGGGTGGCCCAGCCGGACTTCTTCAACGCCGTGCTCGTGGTGGCCGACCCCGACCGCGGCCCGTGGGAGTGGCTGCGCGAGGGCCAGGCGTTGGAGGCGGCCGCCGGGCGCGAGCGGCTGACCCGCTGGGGTGCGCGCACCCTGGACGTGGACGTGCTGGACTGCGACGGCCGCGCCAGCGACGACCCGCAGCTGATGCTGCCGCACCTGCGAGCCCACCAACGGGCCTTTGTGCTGATCCCGTGGCTGGAGGTGGATCCGGCAGCCGTGGTGGTCGGGCGGGGTCCGGTAACGGCACTGCTCGGCGCACTGGGCGAACAGGAGCGGGCCGGCGTGCACCGCTGTGCCGAGCTGAGCCTGG
>JAABUP010003244.1_pt1 | contig 29059 bp, 23 predicted proteins | sample 5559201 | NCBI WGS metagenome assembly JAABUP01 (sample SAMN10711887, study PRJNA513373) | rock metagenome | isolation source: Antarctica rocks | place: Antarctica | reverse complement strand
AATCTGTCCATCCTCATCTTTGCTTTTGTAACAACTACATAGTGAGCATTCATGAGGGATGCGCACACATTGATGTCAACTAGAAATGTTTGGCTTGTGGTAAAGACTAGCGCGAATTGCGGTGGTGAAACCTCGGCACAACAGGCTCGGCAGACTTGCCTCAAAATTGTCACGCAAATGCATTTTTTTGATCATTAATATCGAGAGCTGACCTATTGACTACACAGAATGCGCCATGCGTCGCGCTCTCCAAGAGTTTTGACGGCTTAAAAGCAATGGGGACAGCTATTGCAAACCAACTAGCGCAGATACGGGCCAAATCTACTAAGACCCTTGATCTCAAAGCTCAAAAGAAAGCACATTCACAGTCGCTTGTCTTCGATCCAAAAGTCGCTGCAGCCCAAGACTTTGATCTCGTCTACCAAATATGCCACGAAGGTTTCGAAGAACTCTGTCGTCTAGACTTGAGGTTCGCTCAGTTTGCTGGCAACATTTTCAGCGAGCAAAGCAAGAACGAGGATCGGACACAAATGACAGCCGCACAAAACCAGCAACTTGACGCTGTCCTGGAGCAGTTCCTCAGCCTAGTAGGTGGAAAATTACTCTTGAAGCCGGCACTGAAAGCTGTGGAATGGTTGGTACGAAAATTTAGGTCAGTCAGTAGCCGCTACTCATTCCCGAAAAATTCGTGACAATCACATGAATACTGACTCTATCTGCCGCAGGGTACATGAATATAATACATTATGTCTTGTCATCACGTTCCTTCCGTACCATACGACCGCAATATTTCCAACAGTACTTTCTATTTTACCTTCGAAAATACCACCGACGCTCAAATTTCTCTATCCATACATTCAATCTCTTACCAATCCGCCACGCCATACGATCGTGTATACTGCTTCACACACTCGCTCTTTTCTCGGTGCTCTGAATAATTACTTGCTCAAGACTAGCCGTTCCGGATATCAATATCATACGTTGATATCGTTTTGGGCATCCATTGCGAGTGAGGCAGTTGCTGCTATGCTTGACCATGCTCGCTCCGCAAGACGGGAATCACAGAAGCAAAATCAAGAAGATGTCATAATGTTCCTCATGCCAATAATTAACGAAGGCCTTTCCTTTGAGGGAATGGCTGACCTCAGAGTAGCATGCTACATGATCCTTACAATCTTAGCGTCTAAAACAGATCTTGATGATGGGATCATAACGGCAATGATGGAGGCTGTAGTAGTAGGCTGGGTCCAGACATCACACGCCGGACTGATCTGTCTATCTGTGCTCGCAAAACAGAAGCAGGACGCCGCATTGCCCAACAAAGTGTTCAAGGCCATCATTGCGATTGAAAATCTCGACGATGACCTGAAAACCCTGCAAAAACAATACAGAGTAGACAGGCTTGTGCTAGGTGTGATTCTCGGCACCTTGACTGGCCTGAACAAAGCTCAGAATCCTACTTCGATGCGGTTGGTGAGAAGTTTGATGGAGGGTGGCCTCATGGATGAAGCATCTTTTACGCACGCTATGAGGTCCATGATCTCGACAGCTCAGTCTCCGAAACTGGCAACAAATTCGACCTTCGATGCTCAGGGATCACTACAGGACCTCATCATTCGTTTGGCCGAGTCGAAAACCACAGGCTCGCTCATACAAGGCACCATTGAAGGATTCGGGCTAGATGCGGGTAGTATGGATTTGAGACTACGCGATATCATAAGTTCCAACGAAGATTCTCCACATGAGGAGATCGAGGATGTGATTATGAATGATCCAGCCGAGCAACATTTGAAGGACGACTTTGATGCTCTCATAAGTCGGATACCTACACGAACGGCATACGAGATGTCTTTTCTGTCTCACTCTGACTCTTACGTTTTTGGTAGCCTCGCTCACGCGTTTTCCTCTGTGTCCACTACAAGAGCCAACGTTGCCAAATTCTCGGATCTCCCGGTCCTGCGAAAGCTACTGGCAATGAATGAACCCCTATTCATCTCGTTCTACATTCGAATTTGGTGTGGCAATGGTCCCGCGAACGCTAGGGCAGCCGCCCTCGAAACGATCTCAGCATACGTAGAAGAGAATTCATTGACAGCAGATGTGCAGATACTCCTGCCTTATTCAATTTATGCGCTAGCTGATCCTTCTACCAAAGTGCGTCGCGCAGCAACCGAACTAGTATTATCCCTTGCGCGGGCCTATCGAAAAGTTACTGATCCATTACTGAAAGCCGGCCTACCCATCCTAGGCCAAGAGTCAATCTATGGCCAAAGAAAGGAGACCAAGGAATTGGCGTGGCTTCCCCTAGACGACTGTTTTCGCTTTATAGACAATGCATTGGTTCCAGGTCTGGAAGAATGCCTTCTTGACCAAGGTCATATTTCCCAGCTTCTCCATGACAGCCTAAATGGCTCAAAACATAGCAAAGGGCTAAACGCCAGCCATAAAGAATTACGAACATCGCTGCGGCTTTCTATCTTCAGCTTTCTTTGCAGCCATGTCGTTAATATGCCCTTGTATGGAGCCAAATCTCGCCTTCTTCATATGTTGAACCAGATTACGAAAGTGGGCTGTAATTCACGAACAAAACTGTTGCTGCCAGTACTTTCTAATTTCTCCAGTCAATCTGAAGACGAGTATCGACGTCTTTGTCAAACCGAGGAGCTAGAGCCATCGCAACTCATGGACCAAATCGCTTGTGTCGTGACACCTGGCGATCGCGAAGGCATTCAATGCCTCAGAAGTGTCATCGAGTCTAACGCTGGTTCATCGATTACGAGCCTACAATCGGCAGCTTTGCGCCGCTTGAAATCTATTTGGCCATCCATGAAGCCCGATGCACAGACTACTTGCGCCAATGCTCTATTTGGGAAAGCCCTTAATGGATCACATGCAGATGGAAGGGGACATCAACAGATTGAAGTAATCGAGACTTTACGATCGTTGCCATTGTCTACAGCAATATTGCAATCTTTCATTGAGGACCTACCTTCTATCTCATCGTCTTTGCAGGTGAAGCCTCCGGCTTCTAAGCGGCGACGAACTAGTCATGGGTGGTCCACGGACACTGCCCTTGATCCGAGGGGTCTTTCTCTTGCCATCAAGCACATCACATTAGTACTAGAAATAGTGGAGGACGCCAAAGCCGAGCGACACCCAGAGCTCTTGACAGGCCTCTTCCAGGTCATGTCCCAGCTGCAACAGCCTCAGAGCCAATCGAACGCCACGACAGACTACCTCCTCGCATTGACCATAGACAGCATGCTTGCCATCGTGAAAAGGGCTGTGACGTCTACTGGCATACAAATTGATCATTCCGCAGTGCGGACTGACGTTCTGATTGATTGTGTCCGGACTACAGCCAGCCCACAGGTGCGAAATTCAGCGCTACAGCTTGTTGCTACTCTAGCCACTGTCACCCCTGAACTTGTCCTTCATAGCGTCATGCCGATATTCACATTCATGGGTGCCAACGTCCTTCGCCAAGATGATGACTTCACAGTATACGTGGTGAACCAAACCATGGAATCCATAATACCACGCCTAATTCGGTCTTTACAGAAACGAAAAAACGGTCCATTCGTTGGAACTTGTGAGCTTCTGCTAAGCTTCGCTGCTGCCTTCGAGCATATTCCGACCCGGCGGCGCTTTCCACTCTTCAGCTTACTTGTCGACAAAGTTGGCCCGAGCGATTATCTCTTCGCTTTGCTTGTAATCCTAGTAGACAAATATCCAAATGATCGTGGAGTTTTACAATTCGCCGCTGATCTCACCAACGCTTATGATGTGCATGTTCGCCTTCAGACGGTAACGAGGTTCCTGGACGTGATTTTCGATGCCCAAAAGTCGAAACCGTCCTTGTCCGCTTCCTTGCTAATAATAAGCAAAGACCGTAGCGTCGAAAGTGCCACTATGGGGTTGCTTCAGCTTCCCTCAGAAGTGCTCAAAGATCAAGTCCTTATATCTAAGTTCCAAAGAAAGCTCGCTAAAGGAGGTGAGGACGCTGCCATCGTACGGAGCTCGTATGCGCAGATGCTCGAGAAGATATTCGATTTATCTGAGAAATTCAGAGGCAACGAAGAATTGGTTGCCCTGTGTATGCAGATCTTGGATGCCTCAATGGGTTTACCGCCAATGTCGGATTTAGTCGACACCTTTCAGAGCCTGCTTTCTCGCACAAAGGACATTGTCAGCCGTCAAGTACTTTGGTCATTCGACCATCGTCTCAGCGAGACAAAGGCGGATCAGACGAGCACTCAAGCATCTTGCCTCGCATTCCTGCCTCAGCTATCGTCTATCATCACAGCATCTCCTGACATTTCGTTGAGGCATATCGCTGTAGGCTCAGTGGACAGGATCACGGAAAGATTTGGCAAAAAGGACGTTCCCGCCGTGATTGGGTGTGCCCGAATAATGTCAAGTGATGCTTGCCTCGGAGCATCAGAGACTAGTCTTCGGGTTGTCTCTCTGCTTTGCCTAGCTACGATGGTTGAAGTATTGGGAGAAAACTTCATTTCAATAGCCCCCAACGCTTCTTCGAAAGCAGTGGACAATTTGGCTCTGAGCATGCAAGGAGATTCTTACGATGCGAGCCTTCATAACGCTGTCTACACGTTCTTGAGCGCCCTTCTGCTCTACGTGCCTTGGGTAATCGCAGGCGCAGATTTAGAAAGGGTCTTAAGAATGTCATACAAGTCAGCTGATGCTGCAATGGGCGCGAAGTGCGATCAAAGTCGAACCGGAGCAATGCAATTGGTACCAAAGCAGGTGGAGGCGAAGTCATGTTTTTCTGCTCTGAAGAGAACATGGCCTAACGCGATGGCCGAAGGGCCCTTGGTAAGTTCATATACTTTTACGTCCTCCTTACGTAATTAATCGTGGTCCAGGCAGTCAAAGAGTATGCCGACCTTCTACACCTGGCAGTAGACCGCCATCCGAAGTCCGTGGTGACGAAGCAATCCGAGCTTCTAGGCGACCTTTTTATGACCATTTTTGATCTGCGGCGAATACAGCTTTCTCCTCCCCTAGAAGACAGCTATACCACCGATAAAATCGCAGAGGTCGAGGACGCTGTCAATGACTCTGCAGTCGCCATGATCTACAAGCTTAACGATGCTACCTTTCGGCCTCTTTTCTCAAGGATGTTAGAATGGAGCACATTCTCGGAGACGGCGGACGAGAACGCGAAGACTTACAGACAGGCAACGTGGTATAAGTTCTTGTTTAAGTTTTTCGACACGCTCAAGGTCACATTCTCCGCCGCTATCGTACTGCTCCTCCTGCTGACGTATTGCTCCAGTCCATCGTGACAAGCTATGCTGGCTTTGTACTTGATGACTCGGTCGAAATACTCGGGAAGCCTTTACCAGAGAAGGAATCGTCGATGATTTTATGGAGACAAGTCGTCCTCACGCTACACAAGACTTTCGAGCACGACCAAGATGGTACAATCTCCCCCCCTTCGAACGCTAGGACCCGGTCATCCATGGCTAATTTCTCAACCAGGCTTCTACCAATCCCCCAACCACTTCACCCCGATCTCGACTGCCCTGCTATCCCAACTCAGAAATGCCGCTCAAATTCCCGTCCTCCCCCAGCTCATCCCTGCTGTCGCCGAGCTAGCCGTCGCAACGGACTCACCGGCCCATCACAAGGAGATGAACAACGCCATTCTACAGTATATGCGCTCAGATCGCGCAGCGGTAAGGCTGGGTGCCGTGCAGTGCGAGAGAGCGTTGACTGAGCGATTGGGTGAGGAATGGCTTGCGCTATTGCCTGAAATGCTACCATTCATCAGTGAGGCGCTAGAAGATGACGATGAGGCAGTGGAGAGGGAGGTGCAGAGGTGGGTGGTGGGCATTGAAGGCATCTTGGGTGAAAGTCTCAATCCGATGCTTCAGTAGATATGGGTGACATTCCACTCAAAACGGCTCTGCAGCATAAATATGAATTCTCAACTAGATCTCTAGTCTCCCGCAGGCACGATAATCGGGTATCATAATTCGTGAATGATGACACTCTCCGGCGAATCAAACATCACCTTTGACACTGCCTAAGCCCATCGAATGCCATCGAACCCTCCTCCCCACTCCACAGGTCTGAGGAAATCCGCTTCTCCAAAATCTCCCACATCCATCATCTCACTCTCCCTTACGCAGTCATTATACTCCATCTCCCGCCTCGACTTCGGTATAGCAATAGGCCTCAACGAATCCAAATTCGGCATCGGCGTATGACTGACCGGTCTCGATCGCGGCGACACCGGCTGCGCTTCTATATCCAAGTCTTCTTCATCAGCGTCTTCTCTCCGGCGCTTGTTGGTGCTTGTTGCTACTGCGATAGATAATGGAGCGTTGAGGGTATCGTTGGACGACACCGAGTCTTGGCTTGAGGGAAATCCCAAGTCCCAAGCTTCGTGATCGAATTGTAATGGCGGAAGATCTTCCTCTGCCGGCACAGGGGGCGCATCGTGATGCCCGCCCACTTTCATGATGCCGCAATATGGCACCAGTCCGGCGAAGCCAGCGGAGGCATTCCGGGTATGTTGGTGAGCGGGCTCCGTTTGGTAGGACGACATAGAGCCCCAAGTGGGCGCGGCAACACCGCAGAACGTCTTCGGTCGCGTCTTGTAACCTTCCGGAACTGATTTCCGTACTCTCATGCCGACGTTGAGGAGGGAGGATTGGATGGTCGCGGGGGGATTCGGGCTAAGGATGGAGGTGTGGGGGGTCGCGAGGGCGTCTGTGTCGGTGGGCTGGCGGCCGAAATAGGAACTAATGCTTGGTTGGAAGGGGCGCTTGAAGGAGCGTTTCGTCGTCGACATGGTGGTGGATTTGGCGGGGGGGTGGGATGGGGAAGAGTGGAGGAGGGCATCGCGGGCATTAGAAGGGTGGCTGGGAACGCGTCCGCGTGACTAGCGCGATTTATGAATATCTGGAGCTTCCGATTTTGGCATAGTCTAATGCAACAGCTTATGCGAGTAACCATCTGAGCACATTGATAGATTTAACGTCCTTCCTCTTGCTGTCTCTATTGGGTTTCACGTCTTCTGCTGTCATCAGCTAGAGGGAATCTCGTGGAGTCTCTATCTATGCGCAAAAGCTGAACATGAATGGGTTCTACTCAAAACCCTCCGATCTCACATTCGCAGAATGGTTTTCCTCCCAGACGGGCGAACCCTGGTTGAACGCCAGACAGGCTCTGTGTCGTCTATGATAAGGTTCGTGAAAAAGTACAAATGCCGTTATATCTATGTGTGCTGAAACTATTTGACAGCTTATGGATGTCGTTCCCCGATCCCAATTATATGTACGATGCGAGCCATGTGCGCCACCGACCCTTTCTATGCTATAACCCCACGCACCATCAGGAATCTTTTTGACCGGTGAACTCCGGATCGTTGGAATCGTCCTGGCCTGGATTTGCCTCCTCGTAGTTCATATACTTCACATATCTATAGTAGCCCCCTGCTACAGCGGCACCTAAGAACGGCCCCACCCAATATATCCAATGATAGCTTTGAAAGTTTCGATTGGCGACGCAAGGACCGAACGAACGGGTAGGGTTCAAGGAGCCTCCAGTAAAATACACACCTGTTGAGATGTCAGCAGTCATACGCAGATCACGCCGTGCAGGGTCATCCAAGGACATACCCCCTAGCTCTGCAACAAACAATGCCAAACCGATACCAACCGGAGCGATGAATGTGGCTTTGCTCTTCTCAGCGGCGAGCATCAGAATTGCAAAGACCAGTTCCGCGGTGCAGAACATCTCGATGAACAAGCCTTGGGCGACCGAGGTTCCCTCGGTCAATGTCGTTTCCACAGCCAGTACACCGGGGAACATGCAGGATACCAGTCCAGCAGCCACCATGCCCCCGAGCATCTGAGCGGGAAAGAGGAGGAGGCCACGGAGTGGAGGGAGGGTCCCTGTAATGACCATACCAAAAGTCACCTAAACATCGCGGTCAGCGACGTCTCCGAAGACTTGGGAAGGGAAACGGGTTCGTACGGCAGGATTGAAAAGTCCACCACTTATCCGATAGAAGACCCAGGCAGTGACCAAGAGGGAGAAGCCAAACGCCAGGCTAATGAACATCAACTGATTCAAGTTCGGGACCGGGGCGATGGTATTGGCGATTTGCGTCGCCGCGAAGGCGAAGTAGAGGAACATGACCGTTCCCACGAACTCGCCCGACATGGCGACCAAATGGCCTCGCATGCCTTTGTCCAGAACACCGCCGTCCCTCTTCTTGTTCCGCTCCAGGTCTCGGCTGGCGGGGGCGGGGTCATTGCCCTTTGGGCGACGGAGAGGGTTCTGCATTGTGGCGAAGGAGGATCACCAAGACGAATGTGCAAGAAGAAAAGAAATGCGAGATGGAAGGAGAATGGCCGCCAGGAGAAAGCGTTGCGTACAGAAGAGTTTGGAAGATGCACGAGGCGGACAACTTGGCAGCGGTAGCGCTAGTCCAGATCAAGGCATGGTTGCAAGGGAGGGGCGCCACAGGAGACGCCGAGACGTCCAGTGGGATGGGGTGGGCTCACCGGGTGGAGGGTCTGGACGTCCCAGGGATCATCCAATTTCCCGATCCGCTCAAGGGCTCAGGCTTTTGCGGCTTACGTTTGGCTAGCGCGTGGTATCACCCGGGGGCATCGGGGTGTTGGGTGGAAATTAGGGGTGGAGCAAAGAAGGGAATTGGAAAAAGGAAAAGGAAAAACGGTGGAGCCGGGCCGGCCGTGCCCTGGCGCACTTTGGACAGTCGTTTGGAAATCCGAAGTGTCGAGAATTGGATGGGCATGGGCATGAGCTGGGAATCAACAGATGTCGACCCCCACCCGAGCAAGGAGACATGACGTTGAAGATGCACAGTCTTCCGCTGTGGCCACTGGCCAGATCTTTCTCCGTTGGTGGCGGGGCCAGCCTCAGTCAGCTCAGTCAGCCCTAGCCCTAGGTTGATGGGCAAGCTCGTCACTCAAATCCTCCATCCGCCAACATTGATCCCGCTGAATCGGTACATGGACCGACCTCGAGCCTGCTGATCCCATGAGATCTGAGATCCACCTGCAGAAGCTCTGCAGGATTCTAACGTGAATCGATCCCTGTCTCGGACTATCCACGCTCGCCCCGCTACATCCGTCCGTGGGCTATGGCCGAACTACGTCACGCCGTCACTCAATACCGAAAACTTCTTCGGCTTCCGCCTTCGCCCATCAGCCTAGCATATCTCCCATGACGCGTTTCCCGTTTCCTTCTGTCCGCAGTTCAACTCTCATGCTTGTTGATCTTGTAACGTGCGTTGTCTACAAAGTGCTCGTTCTGCGCCTTCTTCGATAGTGGGGACGACATCTTCCATTGCTAGCAGAATAAAACAGTGGTACGGATTTATACTCATACCGAGCTCGCTGCTAGACTCTGCTTCGCGGGAAGACTCTTCTCCGTCCTCAGTTTCATCCGCATCAGTCTTGTCTACATCCTCGAGGCGGCTTGTCCCCGTTAAACCCTCGGCGTCAAACATAGACGATGACGGGGACGGAGTATGTGGTGAGTGCGTACAGCTTTCATGTTTCTGCATTTTTCTGGGTACAGTCCAAGTTCGAGGTCGTTCTCATGAAGTTTGAACAAGTAGGGAAGCCGACGAGATAGAGTAAGAGGGATGGAATTTCGCGGTCGCTGCCGGAGTGGACCTGCCTCGCTCACTTCCGGGATTTAGAGACCCTGGTGATACGAATCGTGGCCGCAACCCTAGGTTGACGAACACCGAGCGATTGGTACTATCACCAATGTGTGCTGTGCACCACAAGGATCAGGAAAAGGTGGGAGGGAGAAAGAAGTAATCAACGGTCCGTATGTCAAGCCAATAGGAATCAATTTGTAATGGTGAACGCAATGGTCGTCAAGCAAGCCCGCACGAGACGCTCTCGGCAATCACGTTGTTTGATTATCTGACAGCTCTCAGGGCAATAAGTGAAATCGATGAAGCAAGAGTTTCCAACACCATCATTCCCAGCCAACGATGTGCTTGCCTTCGCCCTGCGATGAGTTGCTCTCCACCCTGTGTGAGCTCAGAACATCCCAAGCGGAAGTCCCTCGTCTCGCCAGACATTGCCGTGAAGCCAATCATTGGCATCTAACGCATCGCCTCAATGCTGACTACGTACGTGATCGATTATACGAGGTCCCGCTTCTTGGATGGTTCGATGTCTCGGGATGCCAGGTTGGCGGGTCGTGCTCCATCCTTTGTTCTTTCGGTCCCGGCAGAATCCAATACTCTCTCACAACGAATGCCTTCCTCTCAAACGCAAACATCCCTGACAAACAGCGGAACTACTATTCTTGGCCGTAATTGCTACGCCCTGCTAACGACGTGCGGCCTGGTATAAAATCTCAAGCGCCTGACCTTCAAAGTCCTTCAGGTTCCATTACCTCGCTAGATCTTCTTGGAATCATCCATCTCCTTTACTACTCATACTGCTACATAGTTTTCTTCCTCTGCTTACCGCGACTTCCTCAAGCATGGATGCTATGGATACCACAAGCCCCTCGTCGACGCCACATGGTCAGAACCCTGACCATGCAGAGACATCTGCACCCTTGGAAGTTGAGAGTATCATACCCGCACCCCTGTTTAAAGTTGGGGATAAAGTAAGAATAAGGGATCCCGGTTTCGTATTTCTCTTGTCGGGCTCTGGCCCCAAATCGAAGAGATCTTTGGACTCGATCCATGCATCACAATGCATCGACATGCCAGACTTTATACAAGATCCAAATTCCAACTTAATCACGGCTGTCACCAACCTACATACCCATTCTGTTCCTGGATCTTTTTCTGCGGAGTCTCCAAAGTTGGAAAATCCATGTCTCTGCCTATCCTGGTCGGCAAGGAACACCGGCACAGAAGCCTGTAATGCAGCTATCGCTTATCTCAAAGGGAAATACCCAGATACGGAGCAAGACAATGAAACATGGTTCAATGCGCAAAAGCTGGTCTTGGATCGAGTCTCCACTGCACAATGGGCAGCGTACGATGCTATTCGGGCAAAGATTGGACCAGTCGTCGACAGCCTAGACCACTCTGATCCCCAGCTGACTTTTGATGAGTACGCCGAAGGACACGTGCAGCCATGGATGGAAGCAAAACTCATAAGAGCCATCAGAGATGCTACGTTAGAGACTTTTGCCGAGATTGAAAAGAATACACTGATAAAGACTGAGCCTTCCTTCTGCGGGTCGTTTTCCTTCTACAGCCTTAGTACGCCCTACAACCGAGTCGACCGTTCTGCCTTCACGTGTCTATGCAAAGAGTATGAAGTATTTGTCATCGCTGAAAAGGCAATCGATGCAACGTGTTACCGAATGGAAGTACGCGCTACCTGCGTTCTTGGTGAGGATGATGATCTGAAGGAATCAAAAGAGAGGGCATCTCAGTACATTCTGAACGCAGCACAGGACGCCATAGAATGCATTACGAAGGATGGTGACGAGGACCGTGGCTGCAAAGTGGTTGACGAGATCCATATGAAGGCATGGAGTATGTACTTTCGAGCTTTTTGCCCCTGCCTCGATATCCAATGTCGAGTGGGAATGCATCGATTATAATTCGTTTTCGTCAGAGTCTAATACCTTCTCACTGTATCTTGTTTTCTATCCGAATCGTACTAACTGTTCATCTTGTCTTAGTGCGGTGGCACGTAGAGTGGAAGTGCGACCAGGCAAAACGTGAATTCGAAGCCTTGATGGAGAAGGATCCTCGACGCGAGGACGATGAAAACCGACAACAAAGGGGAGACGAGCTCGAAAAAGCAATGGAAATGGAAAGAATCAAGGACATTGGCGGAGAGGAGGAGGCCTGGAACATTATCGAGGGAGAGCACGCTGACGATGATGCACGTGACTGTCAATTCATCTCTCTGGCTCATTGGGGACGGATGCCCTACCCAGGTTGTGAGTGTCTATTGTGGGGGATGTGCGAAATGGCAAATAAGGCCATTAACGAAACGATAGAATCGTTCAAAGGGGTCTGTCCGGTCGCGAATTCGTGGGCATATTGCCTGATGGCAAGGATCCAGGAGAGAACCCTTGGGGGATTGCAGGAAATCCGCGATATCGTGTCTGCCAAACCCTCGAAGCCAGACTCAAGAACCATGGGTCAAGGACCGAAAGATCACTTCCCCGACTGGCAACAGGACATCATCAAGAAACGAATTGTAGACACCGTGAGCGAGATCAAAGAGACGATCCAGGAACATGGGGGAGCTCCAGGGCCCATAGCGACGGCCGCTCACAAAATTGCAGAAGAGTCGTTGAAACGATACCGTGACAAGTTCTACGACCGCTTCGACGAGACTCTTGGATCTGAAGATGGGGCTTCACTTGAGCTCGTAGCCTCGGCTACGGAGAAGATGGTGGAAGGTGTTGAGATTTCTCAATGCTGTAGTCTGCTCGAGTAGAAGCGAGGGAGTTTGGTGTGGAACAGGACTAATTTGTTAGACCCATGCTTTCAGTGGAGCCACTCTGTGGGGAAATTGGGGCGATTGATTACTTGACCTTCTTACACTCATTTACTTAGCTCTCATCAAAATCCATGAATTTGCCGATCCTGAAGCAACCAGTCTTGTGAATTCCAGTTCAAAAACTTGAAGACGAAACCTACATGTCCTGACCGGCAAAGAAATCATGTCCAGTCGAAAAAAAATACGAGTACATGAGCTCCACTACCGACCAAACCGTTCTCCTTGGCCGATAAGACCGGAGATATGGGGTCAGTCGAGCCCTGATTCTCAAGATCAGGTGCGAATCGGGGTGAGCGTCTATATAAGAGGCGCTGATGTGGAGGATGGTAATTGTGAGAGCCTGTCACGCCGGGCCACTGATCCCCCAAGGGACCGTTGGAGTCAAGGTAAAATAGATCGATGTTAAGAAAACGAAATACCACGGTAGCAAGAACAGTGAAGAAAACGAAGTTGAGCCATCACCATTATATTAGAGCGTTGCTCCATCTAATTTATACCGTGCCCAACAGAATCTAGCCTCCATGCCATAACGTCGACGTACACATCCTGCCCGACCGCATATTTTCCAGAGGACGGATGATGACCGCAGGAGATTTATCAACATCAAATCGGCAAACATTATACAAAAACTAAAAGCAACAGCAGCCAGCACTTGGCGCTCGGTGTACCGTTCCTAGTATCGTAATTTGCCCACAATCGAAAACGTATATGCCGTCTCAGCTTCACTTTTCATCTATGCCAATGGTCAGCTTTTGGACTAACACCAGTCCCCGGAGTGCTGGAACGTACCTGAATCATATAGACGCTTGCCCTACCTCCACTGACACCCCCAACGGCTCCGACAACCCCGACCTCCCCATTCGGTCCTACCACGTCCTCCCACACGCTCATTGCAATTCCCGTTCTAGCAACTCGTTCAAAACAACTCTCTCCGAGCTGTACGTCCAATAGCACCTGCTCCTTGGTCTTGCCATTCACCACAATCCTTTTCTCATTCATGCCCTGATAACCACTACTGCTAGCTGGCCTTCCGTCAGCTTCAGCGTTACTCTGCTCTGGCCGCATGATTGTCAGACGCGCCGAGCCCATATCTCGCCATTTGGACGCACTCTCCCGTACATACAGACGGATCTTCGCGTTACTAAGTCCAAGGGGCGCGTCTGCCCCTGCCGTAATTAGACCGGGTGGAAGAGGTGAGCTAGTCCCACTGCCGCTGGAGTTGTCCGAGCTTGTATAAACGCTGTTGGCTCTACTGCCTTCGCGCGAGGTGATTGTGCTACGGGAGATGTTGAACATGCCACTGCCTCTACCGAAGCGTCTGAGAGCTGAGAAAGCGCTCGACATGCTTCCAATACTGCTGTCACTGGGAGCAATGCTGGGCGTGCGAGCGCTGCTGGCACGGTAACTTGACGATCGGCCCCAACCACCAAACCAACCGCTCTTCGAGCCTTTTGTACTCGTACCGTTGCGACGATCAGCTCCAAATGAGCTGCCAGATGCTCGAGCATTTTGAAGGGCGATGAATGTTGGATTGTTGATGCGGGAGTGGTTGATTAGTGCATACAGTGCTTCGCATTCTTCAGGGTTTCGGGATCGAAACATTATATTGGTCCCTGAGGTAATCTGAGAGTTGGGTGTAGGAGGGGATCGGATGGATATATCTAGCGCAGTGCCGCGACGGAGTGGGACCAGTGGAGTAAGCTCCAGTGCAATTAGCGGACGGTCACCTCGGACATCGTCGTTCTGGCTCGTCATATTAGAGGCAAGGTCGGAAAACGCATCGGCATCAGCGACTGGGGTTGACGAAGAGAGTGGCACATATTTCGAGTGAGCAGCAGACATTTGGTAAGCTTCGATCAAGCCAGGTGTAATGACTATGCTGCATTCATCCGGATGAAGGCTTTGCCAGACACCTGTGTCTGACCATGAGAAGATAGAAGCAATAGTTTTGCTAGCCTTTGTTGGTTGGGCCGGCACCGTTTTGTAAGGCGCTTGGGACGCTGATTCGGAGGGTTTGATACTTCCATCCGGCGTAGACTGTGAGGACGTCCTCGTAGGCGGCTTTGTGATGGGCAAACGCTTTAGAGCGCCGAGTGGCAGTAAGGGAGTTGGAGCGTCCACTTCTTCCAGGTCCTCGTCCTCAGACGACTCTGTTCCTGACGTGACCCCTTTGTGCTCTACAGTAGACGCATCTGAGTCGGACGAAGTCTCTGATGCAGTTGAAGGCTCGTACTCATGCTTTAACGGGGATGATGATCTCCTTGGCTTGATCTGGGTCTTGGCCAGAATAGGAGTCTTACCATTTGATTGAATGGGGCTTGAAGAACGATGAGCTGGTGTGGCTGCCGGTGACGAGTCTGACTGAGCCTCGGCCTTGGAAGGAACAGGGCGTTTCTTGGTCAACTTGGAAGCTGACTGCGCTTGAGCAGAGTCAGGGATCGAAGGCCACTCTCGCTCTTGTTCTGGCTCAAAAGTTGGTGTAGTGGGTGGGCTGTTCTGCCTTGCTTTAGGAATGTAAGGGAGCTCCATTGAGGGCACTGAAGACCGTGATCGGTGATTAGGCGGTCGAGATTTGCTCTTCTGTTGGTGAGCGTCAGGGTCATGACTGTTGACGACATAGTCCTTGCTTGGCTCAGGCGATAAGGAACGCAGCTGATGAGAGCTTCCTGTTGGGGTTTCAGTTGAACGATCCTTCTTAGTGTGTTCACTTGAAGGAGTTGAAGATTCTCTCTTGCGAAGGTCCCGCTCTCTAGACTTAGGATTTGATGGCGAGTCTCCACCATGCCTCGAACGTCTATTGGCTCTGGCTCGCTTCAGCCCAACAGTGCTGGTACCACTCAGACCAAGGGCCTCCTTAAAGCTACGAGGCGTTCGGATTGGTACAACATTGACTAGCTCCCGGCTTGAGTTCTGACTAGGAAGCGAACGTAGGTCGTTAACTTGCTCTACATAGTTCGAGGACTTGGAGGGTGTCGTTGCAGAGACGTGCTGCGACTCAATTTTGGATTCTCGTGATGGTGCATCTGTTTCCTTCGGGGCCAGTCCATCCGTGAACGGCTCTACCCAGGTCCTTGAGGGATCGTCTGCCTGTTCACCAATTGGGACCTCGATCTCTCTAGGACTTGGCGTCCTACTCTTTGTAGGGGTTGTAGGTGCCGATGGGGCTGCAAGACTTGACTGTGCCTTCGAGTTTCGTCTCGGAAGCTTACTGGGGAAGCTCTGAGTCCTCATGATCTTTGGGGGAATCGGGGTGAGCCCGAGCATTTGAACCCACTCAAATCCTGCTTGTTCATCTACAGAACGCAGAGAGAATAACTCCTGCCATTCAGACCCGCCACCACTGATTCCCCGGACCATGACCACGATTTCGCCTTTGAGGTCACCATTGCGAGCTGACACACGGCCGAATTGGATAGGTGGGAACAATAGCCACTTTCCCGTTGCGTCCATTTCGCATATAAGTAAGTCGCCTCCGCCACCAACCTCAGAAGCCTCATCACGAAGAATCAATTCGACGTGGCAATCCACGTACTGCCCACTTGAGTGCTGTAGAGCTAGATTGAAGTTGTCTCGCGCACGAACACGTCGTGTTCTATCAATCACGACGCCAGCCAAGGGAGCAAGAGTTCTCGGATCTCGTGTACGGGTAGGGTCAATATTGGATGCAGCTTCATCTTCCAGCCTCGCGCGTTCCTCGTTTGAGCGCTGTCGAGCGTCATCTACAAGTTTTTGGTATTTTTTAGAGAGCAGCTCCGCCTCAGCCGATGGTTTCAGGAAATTGATACCCTTCAAGGTCTTTTGCAAGTATTTCAGCCTGACGAGCGGTCGCTTGAGAAGAAACGCGACATCAACCCTTTCGCCATCCCCGTTGACCACGTCGCCATCTTCGTTCCTAGGGAGGCCATCGTCAAGCCCTTGAGCGTTCGCTGTTGGTCGTTCTGATCCCGCGGAGCTGCTCTCGGTGGCAGGGGCGAGATTGACGACCACGTCTTGGAATCCCATTCGCCAGGCTTTTAGGTACTCAGCATAGACCCTCTGTGCGCCGTGGGCCCACGTCAACAAAGCAGCTGGATCGTCCTGTGGTATACGCTTGTGCAACGTCTTCAATCTCTCCAGGGCAATACCCATATCCACAATTGGCCTTGTGAAATTTGGATCCTCGTGGGCATGGCCTGAAGGCCGGAATAGACCAGCGGCCACTGCAGCATCCGATTTGGACAGAACGCATGTCAGCAGCACTGGGATTACCCCATCGACTAGGGTACGTAGCTCACGCATGTACTTGCCCTCGTCAGTTGTTAGCTCTCGCATCAGATCACCTATAGTAGCTGTCGCAAGTCTGCTTCGATTTGTGCGAATGCTTCGAGCGGATTGGATGCTACGGGAGCCAGGCTTGGGTAAGGATAGGACGGATATGAGATCGGCATGTTTGGTAATACGACTGTTGTTTCTGGCTAAGGAATTGGGGTCAAAGTGATCTCGTGCTTCATCAGCAGCTCCGTCCTCCTCAATGGGCGGCGGATGAACTGTCCTTTCAGACTTCTCTGAGATGGAAGGAGCTGTACCACCCTGTCTAGTACCGAAAGTCTCTACAGATGCAATCGTAGATAGACGGTGCTGTCCTGTGGAGGGAAAGGGCCGTTTGACACTAAGCCCAGGAGGTTTGAGCGGGTTGCTGAGGTCTGGTCCTTCCACCGAGGATGTTGTATAATTTGAGGATAAGCCTGAAGCGGCATCATCTTCCGCGATAGGCTCTTTGGAGGCATGGGATCTTCGTCGGTCACGAATCGGAGATGATACACTCTTCCTGGCAGACCGTCTCTTGAGGGACGACGGCGATGTCTCCTGAGGTTCCTGAACAAGGTCGACGAATTTGGACGCAGAAGTGATTCCCTTCCCGGAAGCCGATAGTCCAGTGTCCGAGTCAAAGTCTTCTGGAAAAGGATTATCTTCGTAGATTGCGGAGCTTGGTATTCTATTCCTCCTCCTGCTTTTACTCACAATGCGCCTAGTACCCTCCTTGGTATCAAGCGCGTCCCAGATTTTGTTCGGGTCTTCGACTACTTCCACGACCTCCTTCTTTGGCGTAGATCTCCTCTTCTCCGCCGATGGCTTCAAGGGCGCTATAAAGTCAAGCGGCGGCTCTGCCTCAACGAAAGGATCCGGGGTCTCGCTCAGCCATGCTTCGATGCTTGGGACTCTGGGTGTAGGGATGACATCCGGTGCTTGCTTTGTAAAAATCCTTCTGGAGTCTCCGAAGACTTGACTAAGGGTGTTCCCCTTCTGCGATTTCATGCTACCTTTTGACTCTGAAGGTGTGCCTCTCGCCGAGCGAGGCGAATTGTCCGCATCTACTGCCTTTCGTGCATTGCTTCTCCTTTGCTGGGGATCGTCTTGATTATCCGAGGAATTCACGTGCAATGTTCTTTCAGGTGTTGCGTGCTTGCGCCGGTTGGCTGATCCCCTAAGGTGACCAGGCTCTTCAGCTTCCTCGTCGCTTGCAGGCCCACCATCACCGTCTGACATGTCCTTTCGCCTTCTTCGCGAGTTGACTGAGTGTCTGTGCGATCCGGGAGGTGTGACGTAGACCCGAATTCCATCATTGTCACCAGTGCTTTGTCGCTTTGGGGAGCTGTATTGCTCTGCTACACCGTGTACCTCATCGACTTGTGACTCTGAGATGGGGCTTATTCGGATACCTTCGTCCCCCTGTGTCTTGGTAGTACCGATGGTTTTCATAGACCTAGATGCAATCGCGCCCTTTGATGGACTTCTTTTCTTCTTCCAGTGGCCATCACTCACGATACGCTTGGCTGGAGCGCTTCGGCTTCGAGTGCGGGTGCTCTGGTCATCGTCTGCGCTGACGATTTTCCTGCTGCTTCTACTGGGCGTGACTGGGTCTTGGTCCCCTCGATCGCTCTTTGAAGGCGGTCGTGAGGTGCGTTCCCTTCTTGGCGTCCTGCTCCTCCCTGAAGACTTTTCTGGGTCTGGGATTTCTTCTTCACCGATGTCTTCTGCAGCCATGACACCTCCTCCCTGTGCTTGCCATTGTCGTACCCGATCTCGTACTGAATTTGTATCATAAACTCCATGAGGTGCCCCGATATCTACAGTCTTCGATTTGGAGGGCGTGACGCTGCGGCGGCCGGAGAAACGGCTCGGTGAGGACTGAAGAGACATCACTCGCCTTCAAGGTGTCAATTGGTGACATGGAATGTTCTCGCATCTGCAATCGTAGATCTCATAGTAGATTGGAGGCAGATGCTGCATCAGCATTTCCAGATTTCAAGAGCTTCGGAGCTTGATTCGCATTGAATCGAGTGGAATGGTGAAGAGGCGAAGAAGTATGATGTAAGTAGACTGGTGGAGCTCGCAGGTTCATTTCCTGCCATCCAAGATAATGGCTTTGTTCGAAATCTGGGACTGTTGTCATAGCAACAGTCAGGAACCAAGCACGTGCATTAGGGTTTCACACTAGCTCGCCGACTGCCAATAAATAAGAAATAATACTTACACTCTCAACACCGACGACCATTAAAGACTCTACTGTGATTGATCCTTAATCCGGGAGTGATGATGTACGGAAAGTCATATGTTCTATCTAGAGTGGAATCGACACTAGGCTTTGAACACTGTACCAGGAAGGAAATGGTGTATTACTCCTTTCCAACCTTCTCGAAAGCCGGAGTTCTCTCATGGGCATGCAGCTTTAAAAGCAGTCATCGTGATCCTATCTACTTTGTTTTCTCAATGTGCTTCTTGGCTCGTTGTGACTTGTTTTGCTGGTCCAGGGCCGTAAACGCCTTGGCGCTATTGGAAATGCTGCTATACAGAAGCACTGCAGCGATAGATCAGTATTGAGGACGACAGTTTATAGAACGGGGTTCTCCAATCTAGAGCATGCACGTACCGCCTGGAATAACGATCCAGATGAAATTCATAAAGAAGTAGTACCCCCAAAAGTAGTAGGCCTCTGGCCGGCAGTACGTGAGACCCTTGTGGTAGTGATCAAACATGCTTGTAGCGTAGTATAGGATGTCGCCATATATCTGACCTAGCGAGACCAATGCTTGCAGAGGGTGACGGAGAGGATGGTCATATGTTATCATTAGAGCGACGGCAAACGAGAGAGGACCCCAGCAGACCTGGAAAGGACGCTGTCAGCGCAATGAACACGAACACTTGACGGGAACCAAGGCCTTACCGCTGTGACAGTTTCCATACACAGAACGAATGGGTCGGAGGTTAGGTATCTTGAGTCCGAAAACGCGTACTCCTTCCACAGTTGCCCGAACAAGTCCTGTTTTCCCGGCATGTCGGCATGATGGAAAGCGAAATAACCTAAAGTTTCTTTAACCTGATGTTTCTTTGTCTATCCTTTTCATCAAATCTTACCCTCAAAGAAGAGGTGTATGGTGCCAGCTAGTCGCCCACAGCATTAGCCTACCGCACTCTTATGTTGCACCTATGTCTACACTCACTCAGGACGAACCACAGGATGCTCGCCTTGTCGGTCGAAGGTAAGGCTGGATTATGCCTCCGGACCAAGGCCAAGGTCATGCCCAGAATCACCACCCATCCCGCAGCAAAAATGCCCAGCAGCGTGGTCACAGACCACTTGTTGGCCAGGTAGCCCACAATGTTCGCTTCGACGGGGTAGAAAGGGTGGGGTGCCGGGGGCAGGAGTGTGGTATTAATGTAGCCGTCCATCTCTCCACCTCAAGAAGAAGATCAAAGTGGCGATCGCAAATATGTGGGCTGTTGGAGCGTGGGCGAGTAGGGTGGGAGAGGATGTTGGTGCAGCTTTCGGAGGATTTCTGTTATTGCCGGATATTCATCATCCGCGAAGGTTGACAGATCGCTGCGCCTGTGTGACGTTGCACTGAAAATGCGATTGAGTGCTGACAGCGTGATCAATCTGGCTTCCAAACAGGCTTCCAAGGATTTTGGTGAGGCTGGAACTAGCACTAGCACTAGCACTAGGGCGACCCTGCAAGACCCTGAAAATCTTGCCGCCCATCCACCAGATCCTCGTCTCCTGCGATGGCTTGAACAAATGCCACTTTGATCGCTTCCAATTTCATTGGCATTTGTGTTAGCTACCGTCGCACCTCACATGGCATGGCATCCCGGGCGAATTGTCATGGCATGTGCATTCATTCAGATCTATACGTCGTCGATACAGGACAGAACCTTGAGCAGCAACACAAATTGAGCTATGAGAGCCTGAAGATGGATTGATTGAACGACGGACGATTCGAAGCGCGACTCAGGAGCTCATGTCTATGCCATCAGCAGTCATGCGTATGTACAATCAGATCTGTCGAAGGAGACATTTTTGTCTCGCTGACAGTCAATGGGTCAAATATCTTGCCACCTCTTGGACCGTGACGCTTCGACTTAGGATTTGCGATGGCAAACCAATCCTAACTTCCTAGGCATCTCTGATCAGTCGCGTGAGTCATCATCATGTAGCCGTTGTACTCATGCTCCTTCTCGGAGCAAGAATCAGCGGATGCCATGCGCAGAAGGAAAGCAGGGTCCACGTGTAGGCGCGGTACAATGGCCAGCGTCCCATAGAGTACTCTCCTTGACTCCTTTTAGCACGGTGAGCCAATCCAGACTCGCGCGGCAATTGAGCTTCCTCCGACGTTCATGGCGGGCGTGGGTGGGGCAGGGTCGCCTCTTTCCTGGGCGTTCGTCCCTTGGCGGCAGGCCTATTGGGCCAGAAGCGGTGCCGGAGGGTACGTCACTATCACGACTTCATGCACGGCATCGATGCTATTCCATGCTACGGGATGCCACTTGGTGCTACGCGGTGCCCATGAGGATGCCCTTATTCGATGGATTGGACGATCCATCGGAGTGGTCACGGCCAAAGCGTCGGGCCTTCTTCCGTCTTCAGAACTCAGAATGTGAATTGCTCTTTCCCATGGAAGGATCCGTCTCCGTCAATATAAACACGGCATCAGCCCCCCCCCTCGTCATAATTTCCACTTTCTTGCGTTCGCGTTGACTTGTCCATTGATATCAATCCTTTCCATCAACGTTACCATCGTCACAATGTCCAATAAACCCATCTTCCTAGCCACGCATCCACGGGCATGCTCCACCGCATTCGAAAGGGTACAACGTGTCCGAGTGACACAGGACTGGGGCAGGAGAGCTGATGGCGCCGCAGGTCTTCATGACGCGCCGAGACTCGCTTCAATGCGTACATGAGCCCTTTGGCGATGCTTTCTATTACGGCCCGGAGAGGCTGAGTTCGAGATTCGAGAGGGACGAGAAGGCACGGGTGGACAGTGGCTTCGACAATTCCACATTCAAAACGGTCCTGGACAGAATCGAGAGAGAGGGTGCTGAGGTCCGAATCACCCCTCCCAGTGTTGCTGTGTCCTATGCAAAGCCCGTCTTGATTGCAAAGCCTTGCAGACAGATGTGGTCTCCATGCAGCAGGTACCTCCAGCAATAATGGGCCCACCAAGCTTCTCCTTTGCTGTCCGACGTCATTCTGTTCTCTTACGGATAGCCTGATCCTTTCCACAACCACTCCCTTTGGTCAATTTTGCTCTCAATCGGTCATTTCTTCCTTCTCTCTCTTTTTACCTTGTCTGATGCTGTTCGCGTTAAAACAATGAGATTTTCGTCCGCGGCGTACTTACCCTTCTTCAGGGCAAGCGTCTGTTTATTAAAGACATCATCCACTACCTTGTGCCTCCAAACGGTAAAACGCCATCAATAGCTCCGTCTCTGGACAGAAAAGAGCGTGGGGTAGGGACGGCCATACCACAGAAAGCACAGCACAATGGCGCCTCGAATGGCGCCGAGGATGCTCCGTATCCCTACGACACTGAAGCAGAACCCGGAAATCCCACTGTGGTTCCAAGGGATATTTTGGAGAAATTTCACTTCACCTTCCTGATTCGGCATCCACGTTACAGTATTCCTTCCTATTATCGCTGTACGGTACCCCCTCTGTGTGAGCTTACTGGTTTCTATGACTTCATGCCATCGGAAGCCGGATATGACGAAGTTCGTCGCGTCTTCGACTATCTGCATCCAGTCGGCCAAATTGGACCCAAGATTGCGATCCGAGATACCAATGGCCACACTGGTTCTTCAGGTCAAATCGAAATCTGCGTTGTCGATGCTGATGATTTGCTCGATAACCCGAAGGGTATCATCGAAGCGTATTGCAAGAGTGTCGGGATTGGCTACGACGAAAAGATGCTCACCTGGGACACGGAGGAGGATCAGCAGCAAGCCAAAGAGGCTTTTGAGAAATGGACGGGTTTTCATGAGGACGCCATGAACAGCAGTGATCTCAGGCCGCGTCTACACGTATGTCATTCCCTCCCGTCCCATAAATCATCACCATGGCAGCTAGTCACCATCCTCTTTTCGAGACATTCTATCTATAGCCGCTGACTCATCTATGGAAAAGAAGAAGCAACCCAAAAGCACAGAAACTGAAGACAGTGAGTGGCGCGAGAAATTTGGAGATAAAGCGGCAAAGGTCATCAGGCAAACTATTGACGCGAACGTGGAGGACTATGAGTACCTCAAGCAATTCGCTTTGAAGGCAGCAAATTAAATGTCGACAACTAGTTGTAAGGCAAGCTTCAGTTGGCTTCAATCACGATAATACGGCAGAAATAGGTTTCGTTAGGTTACATTTCAAAAGCATTAGATTCTCTCCGAATGTCGTTGATCATAATGTGCAATGCTTTGTTCTCAGTGATCAGTCTAGGTGTCCTAGGGATTGACTGTCGCGTTTTGGTCTTTTCGAGCAAGGCAGGATTTAATCGGAACAGAATGCACTCATAATGGATTGATTCGAGTCTAATGCTCTTCTGCAAAAGTTGACCTATGTAAGAGACGCCGTCTTCCCCTCCTTGACCCTTTTCATTTCCTCCTCGTCAACGATGATTACGCCTTTCCCAGCCATCTTGCCACTCTCGGCCAACTCGACAAGTTTTGGGATTTCGTTGAGACCAAAGAAAGGATTGGTTTTGACGGATACATTATGATCAGCGACTGTCTGCAGCATGAGCTGCGCTTCCTGTCGTGTGCAAATAAGTGAACCTTTCATCCTGACATCTCGAAAGATCAACTCGTGGAACGGTATCGAGACCTCAGCTGGCTGCAAAACTTTCAGCACCTCTCCCAACAATCGATTGATACATAGGATGACTACCTGAGCAATCTGAACCACAGTCCCATGCATCCTCGTAACCGCACAAGCCAGCGCCGCCGCCCCCTCAGCATCACTCACATTGACCGTAGCATCTACCCCCATCCCATTCGTCACCTCCTGCACCCGCCTCACCACCTGCCCCTTCTCCGCCCTCGCATCAACCACCACATCAGCCCCCGACTCCCTCGCCAACGCCATCCCCTCATCCCTAGCATCAATCCCCACGACCACCATCCCCATCGCCTTCGCAAACTGAACCCCCAAATGCCCCAACCCCCCACCCGCCCCCACCAACGCCACCGTCTCCCCCTTCTTCAGCTCCGTCTGCAACAGTCCCCTGAAGACCGTACACCCCGCACAAGCGAGCGGCGCCGCCGTCTCAAACGACACACTATCTGGAATGACGCAGCTTTCCCTCCCATCCACAAGCACATATTCCGCAAACGCACCATCCAACGTGACGCCCACATATCCCGCCGTATTGGGGCAATAATGCCTATACCCCTCCTCACCCAAACAATCCTTACAATGCCCGCACCTATCCTTCGGCAGCCCCGCCATAACTCGATCCCCCATGTTGAACTCCGTAACTTCTGACCCCATAGCGACCACCACGCCGGTGCCCTCATGGGATGCCGTGCAGGGCAGCTTGGTGCCCATGAGCCCGGCGCGGACCATGCCGTCGGTGTGGCATAGTGAGGCGACGGCGGTTTTGAGGAGGAGGTCGTGGGGGCTGAGGGGGTGGGGGGTGGGGATCTGGTGGATTTTGTAGGGGGCGTTGAACTTTGATGGGAGGGTTGGTTGGTGAGGGTTATGCAGGTGGTGGAGTTGTGGGGTGTGGAGGTACCTCGACTACCTGGGCTGCTAGCATGGTTTTGGGGATCTCTGGGGCCATTGTGGTTGGTGGGAAGGAAGGCAGTGCTAGGCGTCTGGTAATTAGAGAGGTAAAGGCAATGTTTAGCAGGCAATGTGGAGAGGACAAGCGACGATGACAAGGTTGGCGAAGTTAAAGGTCTTGAAGGATGATGTCATCAAGCCGTATGCCATGGAAATTGATGCCAATGCATCCTCCCCATAATGTTGAGGAAGCAGGGTTACTAGCTAGAATATATTATAATCCGTCGCTCACTTTCACCGCACACATAGAGACAATTGAACGGTTTGGATAAAGGTCGGTAAAAGCTGTTGGACTTGCAATTCAGTTGATTGAGTCTATCTAGTCAAGACATCATCCATGCTTGTAAGTGAACTGGACCAGAGACAGTTCCTGTATCACATGCTCACTGACCCATCTCCTTCAATCGCTCTTGAGCGTTCTGCTTAGCCTCATCCGAAACATTGGGGTTCTTGGTGGTCCTGAAAAGGCTGTCAAATCAAGGTCAACGCGATAGGAATCAATGGAGCTCACGCTTTCAGTCCACCTGCAACATTCTGAGGGTTCTTGTCACCACTATCCTTCTCGATGTTGCCTCCGTTAAATTGTTCGTCCAAGACCTCTTTGGAGTGCTGCTTGGCCTCATCGGAAGTATCTGCAAAGTCAATAACAACCTCAAGAATTGTATGTCGTGAACCAACATACTGGGATTGTTGAGGTTGGCCTTGTGGCCACCAATGACATTGCCTGCGTTCGACATGATTGTGAAGTGGAATGGACTGTGTTGTATTTCGTAAAACTTGGATATGAAGGTTTGGATCGAAGTTTGATGATACAGATGGATGGACAGAAGTAGACGAGTGGTAATGGGGACGGTTTATGTACCGTTGAGAACGTGCTCTGCAACACCAATGAGGTAATGCACGGATGCTTCACCGCCGCCGTGTGTCACTTCCACATGAGATCATGAAGTGACAGAAAAGGCACTAGCAAGGAGTGAAGGTCCTTGACAGACGTGTTTGCTTGGAAGCACGGTTACGGCCGAGTGCACAAATACGGCTCGGACTGCCGTTCTCCATTCACAGATCACCTGTAGGAATTCAAGATCTGAGGATTTGCCGGATTAGGTTTTCAGCTTTGATGGTCTGGTCAAGCCAAAGGTCAAAGCAAACAAGGTGCATGACGCCAAAGGCAGCATGATGGCTCAGACAGCAAACAAGACCAAGCAGACTTAACGACATAGATCCTCCTTGAAGGATCTTTAGTAGGCTCGGTAGATTGAAAAAGACCAGAACTCGTCACGTCTTGAAGGAGTGCTAGCTGAAAGAAGACTAAGAGCTAGGCAACCAACCAGATGATGATGGTTGAAGACGTCCGGGGATATCATGCATCCTTCCGTAGTGTCACTGTGGCTGGTGGTTCCAGATGCTAGCCAGGGGTAGACTCCCACTGCGGGCTTTTGTCACGCGGCTCTTTGCTCCTCGTTGGTTCAAATGGCGGCGGAGGAAGCCGAAGCCCCAATGTTGTAGATCCACTGAAGTCATGACATTTGGACACGTCGGGAACGCCTGTTCCCGTGATTCAATCCATGGTTTGAGCCAGTTCCAATCATCACATACCGCACTAGTGCATCAGCCGCACACAAGTGACAGCAGTGATTGAAGCTCTCCACTATCGGTGAACGATGTTGGGCCGGCTACTACTTTTAAAGAGCAGGGCAGCTGTTCCTGAGATGTTTCATAGGCATTCGTAAAGAAGTAGTACGGTATGTACATGCTTCAAATCCTGGAGAGTACTGTAGAGACATTGCAAGTTACTTGTTCTGGGTGAGGGTGCACATGTCTCTTTGCCACTCCTAGCATTTACCCTCCAATGCGGCTCCTGGATCCAAGCTCGCCCTGCCAAACTCAAGCGAGCTCTTTTCCCCGTTTGCTGAGTGTGTGTTGTACATGTTACACTTTTGCGTTCGATTAAGGCCGACCTTACATGAAAATCCGGGGTAGTTGTGACTCGTGCCTAGTTGCAGCTGCTACCACTGCGGAGATTCGATTACTAAGCATGTTGGCCCCCCAACCCCTAATAACAAGTACTTAGTTTGATATCACGTCTGGGCGTAGAGTAGGAATCGACCTCGTCTTGAGTATCTTAAGTACTGGTAGGTTGTAAAGTCTACCCAGAGACCCCCAGCACTTGTGTCCCAGCAGGACTGTAGAACAACGTTGTTTCAGGGACACTACCCAAAAAAACGTGCTGACATTTAGGGTCATCGCCTCTTGAAGTTTAGTATCGCGCTGCTCTCAATGTCTAAGAGAGTGAGATGACTTCGGACATATTCACTGGAACGATAAATCGGCCAGGCTTTGAAATGCCTTAGACGGTCAATGCCAAAGGATTCTGAAACAAATGCACTGGCATGTGGGATAGCATGAATTCATAATCACTCTTCACGCTGGGGCTTTCCCTACAATGTTTCTACTGTTCCTACTGGATGTTTTGCCGATCAGGTCTCATGTGTCACAGAAAGGTGCTTTGCCGAAAAGAGCCTCAGCTACATCCATGCCGAACGACCGCTGCAAAGAAGCCAAAAGGCCTTGCCTTTAGCCTCCAACTCAAATAATGTCACTTCCGACATACGCGGGAACAATCAATGCATACCGCGTGGAATATGACCGGCAATTAGGGTCGCAACAGATCTCGCCATTTCTCATCCCTTTCGATATCCTCAACTATGTACTACTCATCACCTATTTACTGTTCATGCACAAACTTCCCGGAGCCTCAAAAGCCCCAGTCTTTTTATTGATCGTGATTGCGTCGATGCTGAGTGTGCAAAATAGTCGAACACTAGGCCTAGCATACGGGGTTCTCATTGGCATTAGCAGCTCTTGGTGCATTTTGATGTCAATGAACTTGCTATTCTTTGTCCAGCCAGCAAGAGAGTTCCAGCGAAAGACATTGTGCATTAGCTCCCTGAAGCACAGCGACCGTTCTAGGAGCCCTGCCAAGGATAGAACACAATGGCAAAGTATGCCAGTTTCGGCTTCCCGACGGTTTTTCTGGATTCTTGATCTTCTGGGAAGTCTTCGCTTATTGCATTGGGCCTACGGGTATCATCGAGATCGTGGCTCCTCTACCAGATCCAGCAGCTGTTCTGGTGGTAGTTCTGGGTTTCGAAGAAGCCTTGGCAAGCTCTTGCTAATCTATCTGTTTATTGACGGTCTCAAAGAAATCATCGCCCTGGATCCTTACTTTTGGGGTTATACAGATTCCGACCCCCCGGATTACATCAAATTCTATCTGCCGGGCAAAGAAATCATCCAAGCTTACCGTATGCTTGTCGCCTTCGCCGTAATTTACGCTGCATTAGAGCTTGTCACCACATTTGGCGTCCTGCTATGTGTCAACATTCTGGGGCCGTCACTTGCAGGGACGTGGGGAAACAAATGGGCATATCGTCCGCAATTTGGTAAATTCGACTCAGTCTTCACGAGAGGCTTGCAAGGCTTTTGGGGAGCCTGGTGGCACCAAATGTTCCGATTCATGTTGACTTCGCCCGCAAAAGCCATGATCAATACGCTCCACCTCCACAAGCAAGATGTGACCGCGAGAATCGTCGGGCTTGTCGTACCATTCTTGATCAGTGGTGTAATTCATGCGGCTGGTAGCTATACAATGTGGGGAGATTCAAGCCCAATTAACTCATTCCTTTTCTTTGCCTTGCAGCCAGCAGGGATTGCTTTGCAGATCACAGGCTCTCGGGGTCTCTGTCTCCTGGGTTGCTTTTCTAGGATGCCCCAATGGATTCGCAAGGCGGCCAACTTTGGGTTCACGGCGATATGGTTGCTGAAAACTTTCCCATTGCTTGCCGACGATTTCGCGCGAGGTGGCCTTTGGCTGACTGAGCTGACGGAGCCATTCCCCTTCAGTCTGCTTCAAATATTGGGTTTGGGAAGTGCGACAAGATCTCATTCTCTTGGTATTGATTACAGACTTCCCATCCAGACGGGGTGCAGGTGGTGGCAAGTAGGTCTAGCTGTGTGAAATCTGCTGCCAATAATGCAGCACATTTGGCGATATCCCAAATGTGATTCTTCTTAATGACACTCATCCAAGCATTCATGAAGCCACGCGAGGGTATCATCCCCCAGTTGAGGACTTCCATATTTCGATAGATATCGAGTACCCTCGATCGAGCGGAGCACGTCCGTGATTACCCCTCTGTTCACTCCCTATGCTATTCTTTGATTTCCGTTCCCAAATACGAAATCTCTCTTGACCTGTACTTTCACACTTCTTCTATTTGAAACCATACTTTATCCTCGTCTCTTCTCTGCTTATAATGGCGCCCCGCGTCCTACTCCTTGGAGGGCATGGGAAAGTCTCCCAGCTACTCACCCCACTCGTCTTATCTCGTTCATGGCAGCTCACGAGTGTGATACGTGATCCAAGCCAGAAATCCACAATCATGAATCTTGGCGA
>JAABUP010003242.1_pt1 | contig 29066 bp, 40 predicted proteins | sample 5559201 | NCBI WGS metagenome assembly JAABUP01 (sample SAMN10711887, study PRJNA513373) | rock metagenome | isolation source: Antarctica rocks | place: Antarctica | reverse complement strand
CAGGGCCAAGAAGCACCTGGTCCTGAGGATGCCCCACAGACTCAAGGATCTGATGCACATGGGCAGGGCCAAGATGCACCTGGTCCTGAGGATGCCCCACAGACTCAAGGATCTGATGCACATGGGCAGGGCCAAGAAGCACCTGGTCTTGAGGATGCCCCACAGACTCAAGGATCTGATGCACATGGGCAGGGCCAAGATGCACCTGGTCCTGAGGATGCCCCACAGACTCAAGGATTTGATGCACATGGGCAGGGCCAAGACACACCTGGTCCTGGGGATGCCCCACAGACTCAAGGATCTGATGCACATGGACAGAGGCAGGATCCACCTGGACAGGGGCAAGATGCCTCAAACCCAGGGGTTGGTGCAGATCATCAAGCACATCATGTAAACGGCCATGTGGGGGATGCACAGGGGCCAGGGCAAGATGCACACAGGGCAGCGCAGAATGAACTACGGCAGGATCAAGTCAGGCCTGGCCCCTCTGCCAACTCACAAAGCAAGCAGCCTACAGACAAAGGCACAGATGTTGTCAGTCACAGTGGTGTTCTGGAGGGTGAATGTGCAGTGAGCAGCCGAGAGAATGCACAGCACCATCTGCAGGCAGCTGCTCCTCTGCCATGGCAGCTACCAAAGGACTCTGAACTTGCAAACAAGTCTGCTTCTGAGAGGCAAGCATGAAAAGAAAAGAAATGTTCACACTTTTCAGCGATCATAATTGGAGCCTCCTAAGGCGGCAGTCAGGAGCTTTAACCAAGGTCCAAAGGGAAAGGAAAAGTCCTAGACCGAAGGTGGATCAGGCCTGTTCTGTCTGGTTTTGTCTGTCTTCTTCCTCTCTAGTAATTTACAAACGTAAGAATCTTGTGAAATGCCAAAACAGAGTGTTCATGTTTGGACATCACTTAGCCTGCAGGTCCATGCTCCATACCAATCTTTGCTAAAGCACAAGATGTAGTGTGATATTTTGACCCAGGATCCGTAGTCCTTGAGAGCTCCCTCCAATGCATCATCCTGTACGTCCTTTTCTTAAGAGCAAGCTTGCAGCTTCTCCTCATGTCTTGAGCAAGAGGCAAGCGTGAGTTGCCTGGGTACTAACTCAAGCTGAAAGGCAGGATGAGCAGGAGAGTCGTTATGCTGAACTGCTTGCTGATACAAATATAATGATTCGAGTGGGAACATGAGCTCACCAAGGCTGCAAGAGAACAATCTGTAGGATTTTTTTTTTGCAGCAGCATAATCATTGCAGAGCAGTGCAAATTCAAAAGGCTTACTTATTGATTTTTGTGGGTAGTACATTACCACATGCTCAGGCTTGCGCTGACATTGTATACAAGTTTATACACTAGCTTGATCTGATATCAATGTACTGTTACTGCCAAATTTGATTATTGCTCATGCCAAGAGGTTGATGAGCATCACAATAACAGCCTTTGTATGCATATCCTTGGTCGATTGGCTCTTAAATTTAAATACACATTCACCCAAGGACGCACTGAATCTGCAGAGCCTGGTGAGATGTGTATGTGTGCATCACAGAGAATTTGTGTACATGCAGTCTTGGGGGCCATACACGCATGGATGTGTTCGATGTCAATGCTACTACATCAGCATGCTTGGGACGGTGGCGCATCTATATAAGCTTGCACCATGATGATCAACAAAACTCCCTCTGAAGGTTGCATCATCGAAGTGAGCATAATATGCGCCTAGCAACTGACCACTCAATGGCTTTCACACATGCAGTAGCAGCGTATCCAGCTTTGGCTGGGGCATGCACTTCGGAATGCAGCCTCCTGTTTATGCCTTTGCAAAGCAAAGCACATGTGTGATCACCAGGCTAAGACAGGTTGATACCACAATGGGTCCGGAAGTTGGCATAAGCACATCATGCATGTGAAGGCTGAAAGTAGTCGAAAGGTGAGTGTCTATGGCAACAAATATGTCATGATGCTACTCACGTCATTCCAATAATTGCAGACATGGTCACACACTGCATAATATGCTGATACTACATATTATGCTACAAGTTTCCACAACAGTGAACACAAAGCAATGAAATGTAAGCTGCAAAAGTTGTATTGCATGAGGAACCTGATAAACTAACTTTCAGTAGCCTTTGATGGCTTGTCTTGCCTGGAATACAAAGCATATGCTCCTGCTACTAGCCCTACACCTAGTGCAAGCGAGTACCCATATCTATAGTAAGGATGCGTCTTGTTTGCCTGAGCACACACATGCGTGGCATTAAACGCTGTTGGCTGCTTCAAACACGCTGGCAGGGCTCTGCCACAGGCACAAGCAGCGACAGCCTTACATATAGCCACAGCTCAGACATCTTTGGAGCCACATATCCTTCAGGAACTGTATATGGCTTCGGTACCTCTGTAGGGATGCCACGGCCTGCTGAAGGCTTAGGCTCGGACGGACCCTCTGCCATACACTTTGATCAGGTGCGAAGTTGCTACAAGCAACTGTTTGATTCCCCAGTTGATGTTCCGAACACTAGGAGTACATACCGGAACTGGCCTAATGGCGATCGCACAATCCTGGCCTGCCTGAAATGGCATTGCACCTGCGGCTAGCTGCGCCTGTAGGCAACAGGGAGGAAACTAAAATCACTTGCATGCAGGGATTCTGGAGCGTCCTATTGTGTGAACCTGCACTCGTAGAAACTGCAGAAAGTGCTTCAGCCCGTCAGAGTAAAGTTTCGGACGTAGTCGTTTAGGCTGTTTCATCGGTTGTCGTCGCCTGTGCACATCACAATTGCTGCAGCAGTAGCCATCAGCCTCGGCTGGTTGCTGATTGTGCCCCGCGAGCGCAAACCTTCATAGACTTGTCCAGCGCATCTATCGTGAATCCAGCTGCTGTATTGTGGCTAGCTTGCTAAGATGGCAGCAGGTCGTGGCAAGGGCGATCCCATGGCTGGCTTGCTGAGCGGCCTGGGGGGCATCGATCCCAATCTGTTCAACAAGCCAACGATGGGTCAGCTTAAGAACAAGCAGCAGTCTCCGGCTGTGCCACCAAAACCTGTCATTCAACCGGCGAGACCCGACACTATAGCTGCTGTCGGGAGTCCGGTTCGCTCGGAGGCCGGTCCGTCGGACAGCTTCTCCTCACAAAGGTCTCCTGCTACTAAGACCAACCCTGAGCGCTCTGGTGAGTGCACCAGCTGCGCACATGCCCCTGACATTCCGTGCGTATAGTTTGCAGTTGCGGATGCCTGCACAGTTGTCGTCTTGCATCGCATTCTGTGCTTTTGCCACGTGAATCTGAAGTCTTGTGCCATGTGCACACAGGAGCAGTAGCTGATGATCTGGACTCGTTCTTTGGCTCTGCCAAGCCGTCGGCAGCTCCAAGCAATGCAGGCTCATGTGCTCCATCTCCAGCAAACATGGCGTCCCCTGCTGCCAGTCTGGGCCATCCCGACACTCAGCAAGACGCTGATTTCTTCGGCAACTTCAGTCCAGCCCCACAGTCTGCTAGCAAAGCTTCAGCCGCATCTGCTCGTCAAGTGCAGCATCAGCAAGTAGCCATGGATCCCTTTGACCTGTTTGGGGAGGGGTCCACTGTGCCAGCACCTGTAGCAGCTGCTAGCCAGGAAGCCAGCGCAGATAATGGACTGTTTGGTGACATTCAAGGCCATCAAGGTCAGGCATTTTAATACAGAGGCATGCTGTTGACTGTTGCAAAGCAGCACTTTGACAAAGGCTGATGTCCCTGTTGTGATAGTATCTGGGCGGCCATGCTTTGCAAACCTTGGTCACTACATTACTTTGAAACAGGCTTGTGCTGGGTAAGCCATCTGCTTCATCTGGCAGCAGTGGAAAAGCCTGTTTCCTCAGCATCGGTGCTAGCTTTGTATGCAAAACCAGCAAATGAAATTTATCACATGCTGAGCATTGTGTACACTGCCATGCATGCCATCTCAACGCTGTGATCTCTACAATGGTGTCTTCAACAAGGCATGGTGTGCCTTTCAAGTATTTCCACTATCCTAAATGAGCTGATCAATCTTTGCAGGATCAATTAGTCATGCACAGCACCAAGAGGACAGCCACCCTGTAAGCCCCCCTGCAAGGACCCCTGAGCCCCAAAGGCAGGACCTGCTACCCTGTAGATCACCTAAGTCAGTCACCAGCTATGGGCAGCCCCCTCAAAGCCAGGTGGGCTAAGAGGCAGCTCAGGCCTTGCTGACTGGCAGACAATTGCCTACTTGGAAGGCAAACTTTGCTTCTTGAGCATCTAGGCTTCAACATGTTGCTACTGCGTGGCTGAGAGGGTTCTGTATGCACAGACAAGCATGTGAATATTGAAGCTGTATGTTCTGGCACTTGATGACCTTACTCTGTGGGTCACCAGCATCTGCCTGATGCAGCCTTGTGGGTTGTCTTGAGCATTAAAGCATGCTTGTATGAGCAGGGCCGTCCCACATTGCCCCGCCGCTCCAGCTCTTTCACTACAGCTGGATCTCCAGACAGCCGTAGCTCTGCTCCAGACTCCTTTACTCTAGGATCCTTGGCTACAAACAGACAGACAGCTGCTGGTAGGGCGACAGCCGGTGCCTCAGCTCTTGGGTCCACTCGTCAGCACGGCAGTAGCAGCAGTTTAGACACCACTGCTGCTGTGCAAGGGTCCCCTGGGACAAGTGCATCCCCACTGTCAAGCCTGGGGAGGCCCCAGCGTACACCGTCATTACGCACCAGGTATGCCATCGTTATGCCCCAGCACAGGGATGGTTGGGCCTGTACAAAATTGCATTGGTGCAGAATGTATGAACATTGTTTGGACGTCTTTTGCATACAATCAGTACGCTTCGGATTTGTGGTAACTCAAAGTATTGGGGCGGTCGGGGAATGTGTTGCAATTGACGTTGAATTGCGCACATTCCCACTGGCCAGTACACACCAGGCATGAACTAAATGCAACAATGTCAACTGTAATGGCAGATCAAGAGTCACATGCAATCAATGCATCTCTGCTTGCTGGTACAGCAATGCTCATGCAACATACTGACCATAGTGACACTCCAGGTTGTTGACATGTGATCCATATGTGCAGGCGATCCTCAGATGATGGCAGGGGCAGTAGGAAGGGCCCTCTGGAGGAAGGTGCCTCCCCAGCTGCTGAGGCAGCTTCTGGGGGCAGGCATCCTGATCCTTACATGCATGAAGACCCTTACATGGTCAGAGTTCAATGGTTCATTTTCTTGCTGAAAGTCAGCTGTACAGCCAGTCTGGCCATTGTGATCTTTGCAAAGAATCAAAGCATTTGATCACTCACCAAGTCATGTGAAGCTTACACCCATGTCTGCCTTGCAGAGTGGTGGACAAAGTAGTGGACGCTCTCAGGGCTCTGGCAATGTGGAGCAGACCGCAAAGCAGTGGCTGACAGGCGGCCAGAAGTGGCTCAAGAGCGCTGGAAAAATGCTGGCCAGTGTTGCAAAAGAGAGTGCATCTGAAATCCAGAAACGTCTGGAAACTGTAGATGTCAAGATTCAGAAAGGTGTGTGCTACAGTCTCATAGTTTTGGTTTTCAAACACTATTTTTGTTAGGGAAACCTAAACCTGCCTGTTACATGCATGTCATGCACATGCCGTCTTACTGGGCACCACAGGCTGCTCCACGCTTGCCCTGTCCTCTGGATTGTAAATTACATTTGAATAAAACAATACTACTATATAAAACCAGTATATGAAAATAAGGTTTAACAAATAAAGTTGTACATAATCAGAAATCATTCGTAGGACGACACCATGGGCTGCTGATGGCACCTCCAGCTGGTTGCCAGCTGGCTACAATGACATCGTCCATGCTTGCTCCGTAAGCAGCAATGTCTTGCTATGCAGCTGCCCATGTGGCTGCTGTAGAGCCGTGCAAATCAGCTGAGCCTGTAAGTCAGGTGTTGACAGGTTGATGCATTAAGCTACAGACATGGTCAGCAGACAAGAGCAAAAGCAGCGTGTAAGCATGAGATACAGTTTAATGTTGATAAGGGAGAGAGAGAAATCAGAAAACAAACCATAGTCTGAAAACCCATTCAATCCTTCCTTTTTTGTTCATTCAACAGTCAATTTAGAAAGTTTTGTGCAACTATTTCAGCACTGAAAGAAGACACAGCCACTGTGCTGCTCCAGGGCAGCTTGGGACTTAAAAACTTATTCCAGGAGGAGCATGCTTTTGATTTGAGGCTATGTGCATTGAAATACTTCTGTAACAGGAACCCTGTTCTTCATGTTCAGGGAAGGGCATGAGGGTTGGTGACGATGGTGAGGAGGTTCCCGCCTATTACCACCAATGGGCCGCCAAGATTCAAGACATGAGTCCAGCCCGCCAAGCTGATGTCCTGGATCAGCTCGGAGAAGAAGACCGCCTGATTGTGCAGCGCATCCTAGACCATGCTGCAGTGCAGCGTAGTAATGACAGCGCCATGTCAGGCATTAGTCACAGCCAGCGTAGTCGCATGCGCCCTGTCAGCCCCACAGGATCTGACTCATCTCTGCCGCCACCGCCATACCCTGGGGCGGCGGGAACCTCCCGGGCGGGAAACTCCCGTCCATCCACACGTCCTGCCTCCCCTCAGGCAGAAAGGGCGGGAGAGTCTAGGAAATCAGCTCAGGCTGAGCAGGGAGGAAGAAGCGCAGAGAGTGCATCAGCCAGGGGGCAAATAAGTGTGCAGCAGAAACCCAAGTCGGCGGCAGATCTGGGCATTTTTGACTTTGACAGTCAGAGCAGCGCAGAACTGGAGGAGACACGTACTGAGTCACAAGCTGCTGAGTCACGAGCAGCTGAGTCAAGAGTAGCTGAGGCTGAGCCTGTGAGAGCAGCTCCTCAGAGGACATCTGCTCCAGCACAGCAAAGTCAGCAGAGACCCCAGCAGCCAGGTACCCTCTCTGCTGTATGTCATACGGATAGTAACGATAATAACAATAAGTATAAACAATTATCATGATGATGGTAAACAATAAATACCAATAAACCTAAAATACGGGCATAGCCAACAGACATCAGGTGCGTGCGATGTCATACTGCAGGCAGAAGTGGGGTCAAATGCGGCTTTGAGCCTTGTTGGCATGAAGCTTCTTCCTTTCCTGATGAACTATATGTCAACAAAACAGGAATAGGCACAGCTCGTGCGTTATGGTATCTTTGATGTTCAAGGTGCAGATTGTTTAGGGTTTGACTGGGTAACCCTAAACCCTAAATGGTGCACATCAGCGAGGGACAAACAACATTGCATGGCCACAGATGCAAAGTAATGGCTTTGCACCAGAATTAGGGGTGTGCACATTACCTTCCATCAGTCATTACTGAACAGTAATGTTACTGCAATTACTGCTAATTTACTGTTGGGGTTGCGAAACAAGGTAATTTGAGCATTTAACGTTTCATTTCATTACACCTGGGAGAGTGGAGAATTTGAGTGTAGTTTGCTGAAAGTTTTGACAAAAAGTCACTGAAAAAGGTGATTTCACAGCCAAATCAAGCGCACAATTACAGATTAACTGGCAAGTCTGATGCTGATGTGTGCCAAACAACACAAGCTTCGCTCTACAATGCAATCACGCCAGACTGCTCCTCAGCCTGTGTTTGCTCTGCCTTTTCTGCTGCAAGCTCTGCTTGTTGAGATGCTGCAGCATTGTCATAGACCTCTGACAAGGATGCTCCCTGGCCCATGGGCTTTTCAGAATCGTGCAGACTCTGGGGTTGAGAAGATGCTGCTTATAGCGGGTGATATTGTTTGTGGCAAAGCAATCACCACAGAAAGAGCAATGTGATCAAGAGGATCACAGTGTACATAGTTCCACGTCCATGCATTTTTTTGGCGACCAGTGCGAGAATGAACCTCCCGTTGGCAAGGCAGATTAAAGCTGTTGCGTTTTTGGCCTGATACCAGCTGTGAGACCAATTTTGCCGCAGGTCAGACTCAGAACCATTAGTCGAAGACATTGAATGTTGACATCACGGCTGATCTATTGCGCGACAATTTATTCCGGCTACGTCAAACAAACGTTCCTGGACGAGACGAGCAGATTGCAGCTTTCAAAATTGGAAACGGCCATGTACAGCAGTCCGACCGTAATAGTTTGATAGCAAATTACTTTGTTTCTTACCAAATGGTAACGTTACTGGGTAATTGATGACATTGGTCTGGTGAAATGAGTAATTTGCACATCCCTAACCAGAATACTTTTGCGCATCAGACTGTATGTACAGAGTTTGGGGTTTGAAGTTTGCTCAAGGCGTGCACTGCCTACTGTCCGTAGCACATTGCTTGACCCTTGACGTATATTTGAAATCAGCAAAAAAGGACTTCTAACTTTTTCCCTTTGCTATGCAGCTCCCATAGAAGCTGACTTCCTAGGGTTTGGCAGCAGCCAGGAAGCTGCCGAGGAGGCTTTCATGCCTGACTCACCACCAGCTGACTCATCTCAGGGATTTGCTGCTGAGCCCTCCCAGTTGCCCTACCCACCACCCCCAGGCCCTCAGGCCGCCACCCCTGACGGCTTAGCTGACTTCTTCAGTGCCCCTGTTGCTGCCTCTTCTTCTTCGGGGGGCAGGGCACAATCTAGCACTGCCCATATAGATGACATGTTCAGTGCTGGTCCCAGGCCAAGCGCCCCTGCTCCGAAACCAGCTGCTGCAGCCAGCCCTGCTGCTTCTTCATCACAGAACAGCAGGCAAAGTTCAGGGGGTGGGGTCTCGGCTGGGACTGGGACTGGCTCCAGAGCTGTCCCCAAGCCAGTCCCCAAGCCAGCACCTGCATCAATGATCGACTTTGGGGACGAAGCAAAGCTTCTGGCTGAGAACCCAGATCTCTATAAGGGCTTGGAAGAGGTTGCAGGTGAATTGACATCATGAATAAGCCCTCTCTGTCGAGCATGTTGCACATAGCTTTGGAGGGCTTGCTGGTGAGTAGTCAGCATGCCCTCAGATTCTCAGTGCTGCATGTATCGCACATGAAGTGGTAAGTAATCAGCTTGCCTGTGATTCCTCAGTGCTGCATGTGGCAAAATGCCAGCACACTGCAGCAGCAATGCATGAAGTCACATACACGTGCATGGGTGGTCATCATACTGGAAGCACTGTCAGTGTGCTCGTGAGTAGGTAGAATTGTAACAGCAAGCATGTTGCAAGGATGTGAAGGTAAAATGATGTGCAGCAATGTGTATTCTCACACGCGCATGTGTGGATGGTCAACATGCTTGGACAAAACGTCAATGCACTCTTGAATATGCAACAGTTGCAACAGCAAGCATGCTGGTAAACATATGAGCAAGTGAAATTATGCGCAGCAATGACAATAAGTCTGACAGTACCAGTGACAGTAACAGTGACGACAGTGAGTCTGACAGTGACAGCAGCCATTTGTCATCACAGGGGAGCCGGCATACCGCAAGGAGCTGAGGGAGAAGACGCTAAGGGAGATGCATCAGCGCATGCAAGCGCAGCTGGCTGAGAAGCTGGCTCGAGACGCTGCTGAGTCGTCGGAAAAAGAAGAGAAGGTGGATCTGCGAGGCCGGATTGTGAAGCCCAGGATTGATGCCTGGACGCAAGGGAAGAAGGTATACCTACTGTGATATTCATATTAGACTATTAGCAGAATTTTGAGACTGCCTAGCACTCAGAGCTTTTCATACGTCTCCTGGACCGACGCTATATAAGCATCAACCCCCAGAAGAGTGCATGCAGGAGGTATCCAAAGCCGGTTGTTTCACCAAATCATGGCAGACAGTGTAGCACAGTGTCAGAGTGATGTGTACTAGACAGTGTACCCCATGTGTTCGCTGTGTGATATTGCTTATCAAGTTTCTGCATATTAGCCATGGTGCACTTGTCCTAGGTAGGTAAGCCTTGCCTACCTGGCCCCTGTAGGGCACAAACTCTGTGCACCTGGCCCCTGTAGGGCACAAGCCCTGTGCACCTGGCCTCTGTGGGGCCCCAGCCCTATGACCCAGGCCTCTGTTGGGCATCAGTGCACTGGCCCTTGTCTATAGATTTGCCAAGCGCACAGTGTTGCTGGGCATCAGCAATGGCATGTTGTCGACTCATTTACAGCGCAGCAAGAAGCCTGCGGGGTTGTGCACTGTAAACGCACCTCAAAGGTGCTGTTGCTGCTGCTGCTGCTGCTTACATGCAAAGACATACAACAAGGCAACAGGGCTGATAGCAAGTTCCTGGGCAGCCTGGTATGATACTTGGCTTCTCATTAGATTGGCGCCAAAAGGTGTAGTATTTTCTTTTCTATTCTTTTTTCTTTTCTGTTCTGATAGCAAGTTGGTTGCGCTGTGCAGGACAACATCCGGGCTCTGTTGAGTACTCTGCACACAGTCCTGTGGGAGGGAAGTGGGTGGAACCCTCCTGGCATGACCGACTTGGTTGAGACTGGTAAAGTAAAGAAGCAGTACATGAAGGCCAACCTCATTATTCACCCTGACAAGGTTTGCCATTTGCCTGTGTCTCTGGCTTTGCTGCTGCCTCCTTGCCTCTGCTGTTGCCTTCCCACATTGGACCATTGTCTGGCACTGATGGCTTAGCCTTGGCCTTGTTTTGTGCACTTGCCCCCAGCACCGATCTTTACAGATGCCATGCTGTGATACCTGCTGTAGCAAATGATTGTTTTTGAGGACTGTCTGTGTGCACATGTAGGCAAGTGGCTTGCAATGCATAACAGGCTTGCTGTTACAAATGGTTGTCCTATCAACAGTTCCTCTGCTCCTCTCTGTCTCTGCTGTTACGTAAAGTACTGTGTCTCTGTGGCTGGGATGGCCTTAGTACGATTGGGGCATGTGGTACTGTGCTCTTACCGATCATGCTGCAACAGTTCGTGCTATGCATTGGCAGGTTAAGCAAAAGGGCGGCACAGTGGAGCAAATCGTCGTTGCTGACATGGCGTTTGATGTTTTGAAGACAGCTTGGGCAAAGTTTGAAAGTGGAGAACTTCGAAAGTAGCCATGCTGGGATTGAGTGATGCTGTGCAACATAACAGACATGCCTCCCATAGGCAGTGTGCAGGAACACACAAGTCTCAAGGATTGAAGGGTCGCCACCATGTATGATCGATGCTGCTGTACACAAGGGACTCTGCAACAGTCATGCAGCAAGACTACTGTCAAATGAGGTCAGGCCTCTGTTGGCAGGAGGTTTGTAGGATAGATCTATCTGTGTAGACGCTGTACCCTGAGGGTCAAGGTTTAGATGTTTTGTTAGCAGCTGTGTATTGTATTCGGATACTCTATGCCCAACAGACATGCCGTTGACCGCATTGTGCATCTCCAATAACAAGTGCTGATCCAGCTTTGTTACAGTTCCAAAGCCGTCCGTCGACAGCTGTGCTAGTGAAGATCACCCCTCAACAATATGTCATGTCATGGGGCAACAAGCTGACAGCAAGATGAGCATGTTGTCAACTTTGGCATCTGTAAATGATACCCACAGCACTACATTTGCACATCAAAGTATGTAGGCTGTTTGATGATGGTGACACCAATGGCTTTTTTTTTTCGCAAAGTTTTTCTGCTGGTAAGATGCTTCCATCAGTTACATTGCAGCAGCATCTGTATTGTTTGGCGGCCAATGTAATAGGCAGCTTCCCATATCACCAACAATACAAGCAGTATCCATAGAATACAACACACAGGTGCATAAACGGTTGCGCCTGACATTCTGACCTACTTCGGATGAAAAATGTCCTCAATTGCCATTGCTGCTGCAATCATCAGAGCGCAATCCGTTTGTGGTGCTACTTGAAGGCAGTAGCTGTGCTTGCTGGTGACTGCTGCACGCGCATTATCATCACGCATGACCTGTAACGCCACAAGAGTGGGGTATACTACAGCCTTTGATGTAAAGCATGGGCCCACAGCATGCCACAGCACATGCAACACAGTGGTTGTGCTGCAAAACACAATGATATGCACTTACTTAATACAGTAGACGTGTCACAAACAGAAAGCATAGCAGACCTGCAAGCCGACTAGCATAACAATCTGCAAATGTTCGCAAAGGTGGTACCTGAGCAACCTGAGTACCACCCTTCATCACTTTGTAGTTTCGCTGCACCAGGTCGCCTTCAATGGCATACTGTACCTGTCCCCTCTTTTCCATCTCAATCATTGCCTTGTGTTCTCCTGTCTTCCTAACGCAAGCCACCATGTTGCGGTCATCAGCCACAGAGCCAGCACATATCATCACTGTCGCACTGATGGCAGCTTTCTGCACCATAACAGCAAAAGGGATTGATAAATGTTTGGAAAGCTGCCGGCTCTGCTGCTACAGCTGATTTCGTACCTTTTTGCGCTGACAGCAGATCACATCTCTGCTTGGAAGGTCTCTCAAGACTCTTTGCTCAGCAATGCCATGGCCGGTGACATCGACTTTGAATCCGTCATTGAACTGCATAGCTGCAGGGCCAGGGATTTTGATGACGCCATCTCCTGGCTGAACGACCACAGGCTTCTCTCGTATGTAAAAGGATTCCATCACATCAGCAACGTAATCTGCTCCAAACACAGCCATTGGATCTTTTGCTTGCAGGCTCTTCTGTGCGTCTTCTACAAAGAAGCCTGGGATGGGAGGAGGAGAGCAATGACTAAGGTTTGTTGGGTTTGTCGACTGTTGGGGAGCTGGCAAGGACTGTGAGTAATGCAAATTTGGGCTGTCTGGAGGGGCAACAGTACTATTGTGGTGCTGTGTTACATAAGGCTTTGCCTGGAACTGTTGGTACTGCTGACTTTCGGAACTGACTGATGGCGAGCTGTCAAGGTGAGGGAAGGGGCCTGTGACTGTTCTTGTGACGGTTGTTTCGGAAAGTTGATATAGCTGGTGTGCAGGGCCTGACTGAGGCCAAGACCGGCTTTCGAAGTTTGGGGGTGACGCTGACTGTCTGTTGTTGTGTCTCGTCAATTGCATGCGTCCCGAAAGGCTGAACCAACAAGGAGCCTCCTGATGAGACCAAGTGACACGAGTTGAGGGTTCGCCTGCAACTCACGCACTTTTGAGTGCCTTGGGTGCAGCGATGAGTGCCAGAACAGCTTTTGGAGCCGCACTGCTGGGGTGCTTTGCAGAAAAGACGGCAGCTTCTGTCTCGACCGCTTGCACGCTAGTAAAAAGGAGTCTGAGATCGCAGGTCTTGCCTTGGCTGATGCTGACAGGGGCCGAGTTCGTCCTTGATTAGACTTAGAGCCCAGACCTCATTATGACTCACCTCACCTCACCATGATACACCCACTGGTCATTTTGATCATACAGCATTACATTGACTTCACAACAAGCCAGCATAGCACATCAACAGGTAGCGCTGCTCTACAGTCACTAGTCTTAAGTGGCAGCCTTGATTCACTCAATCTGCATGCCATGACGGTAGTCTGCTCTGGGCATGCTGTCAATTGAAAAATGCATGCCAAAGGGAGTCGACAATAACCTGCCAGGTGAATAATGGGTGACACCGAGCAGCATTTGATGTCAAATTACTTCCGCTACCAATAGTCTCTAGATCACCAACTCTGACTGTACATGTATACATGTATCTTTGCGCTAGCCTGGACATTCCTATCACACTTGGCTGCAAATGCACCTCTCACATGGTCAAGCTATCGCTGGTATTCCCTGTAGAGCTGCGCAGCGAGTGTCATGAAATACTCATACATGCGCATCAAATCCAGAACAATCTCAACTGGATACTCACAGCAGAATTGGGGATTAAGATTGCTGCTCAGTCAGTACAAGCGCCCAGTAGCCTTCCCCGTGAGGCTGTGTTGCAGGAAGCAAGATGTGGCTGCATCCATGATGTTAATTCGGTTATCTAACGAAGTCGCAAAGCCTACAATGACACACACGCCCAGTACAAGAGCAGCATAACTACTGTCAATGCCGACCTCATGCCGCCGTGCCAGCTTCAACACATCTTTCAACACCTGCGCGGCAGGAACACCCTGTCAATGACTCATCATCACCTCATGATGACAGACAACCCCAGCACAAAGTGGCAAATGGTGTGCTATCTATGCCAACTTCATTCTGCCATGCCAACTTGAACACATCTTTCGACGCAAACAAGCCATGCAACGAGGTGTTGCACATCACGGCAAAATTGCGAAATCCTTGATCTTGACGCATTTGCGAGGATCGACTTCACTTATCATGCACAAGCGCGTTCACTGCCATTTATGGTGTCACTGGTCTGTTATACTCTCAATTGCATCTAATGACATTCACGGCATTTGATCCCAGCAATGTGTGACGTGTTTCTAAGGGTCTTTACACCAGCGATACACTCTTCAGCTCATGTCGTGCATGTCTACATGCCTCTCGACATGGCACACACAAACAGGTATGAGTCCACAACAATGCCAGCAGACTTGTCAGTCTACCCCTCGACCTTGATGATTGCCCCTGTGCAACAATCAGGCTTGCTGTCTGGCATGCAGGCAGCCTTGCTGACATGAATGCAGCCTTGCTTACATGCAAAAACATGCAAAAAGCATGTAGATGCCTTTGTTCACCTTGTCTACATCGATGCCATCAGGACCATCAATCTGTGCCTCGACATTGAACAAGGCCTCCATATCATCTGCAAAGGCCTCAGGCCTTCTGCACTCCTGCTTGCTGCTGAATAGCAGCATATGGTGCGCTGCTCGACGGCCATTTCCAGCAGAAATCATATGCAGGAAGGATATGAAGTGCTTGCGCACGCGCGGCGTCAACTCCTCGGCTAGGCCAAAGTCCAGTAAGACGAGCTGCAGCTGAGACCGAATCTCCTCGAGGGACTTGTGCTCGGCACTGACCTTGTCAGTCTGCAACAGAGAAGAGTAGTTGTTGGCAGCAAAGCAATGAGTGGTGTGTACTAGACACAGAAAAGTGTGATGGATGTAGAGGACCAGCCAACATGAGTGCTGCTGCACAACATGCCTATGGCTGAGCCGGCTTGCAGGACCTCAAGCTGTGAGGCGCTGTGCCCAATGTATGCGTCTGTAACAGGCAGCATCAAGACACACGCTCCACACAGGGGGTCCAGATACAGCGATAGTGGCTAGAAGTATGAGGTCAACATCTCTGAAGAGCCAATGCTGACAAATGCAAGCTGCAGCTGTATGTCATGATCAGCCTGCTTGTGGAGCAGCAAAAATCAGGCTAGGACATTGGCCGTGCAGCCAATTCTGGATGAATGAGTTCAAATGCCTTGCAAGCCCAAGCCGTATGCACATAGGTGCTCAGGAGTCACATATCATCTACATTGCATGGTCAAAGGCGCATGGGCAAAGAGACAGGAACATAATGCACTGATGCAAGCTGTCAACATGCCAGGCTGCAAGCCAGAGCGCAAACACACAATGTCATGTGACCAAGACCATGTTTCTTGCAATCATCACTTCTATACAGTAGCGAAACACATTGTAATGCATCTCTTACTCTTCTATTGCAAGCTATAATGTTGCCAAGGTGCAGGTCTGGAAAACGTGTGTTCGGTTGACCATGTGTGTGGACAATCGGGGAACTCAGTAGCATGCAAGTCTTACCCCTCTGATGCGAACCATGATGTTGCCAGGGTGCAGGTCTGTGTGCACAAAGTTGTCGGCTAGCAGCATCTTGAGGTAGGTGTCCACTCCCAGCGACACAATCTGGGTGTTGAAGGGACTGGGCTCTCTTATGTACTTAGCCACACTCTCCCCTGCACATCGTGGTATGGGACTGTCAGACACTCTTCTCTACACAGTATACACCATAAGTATATTGAAAGGCTGTTCATGGCCATCTTTTGGCATCAGACATTGGATAGAGTTGCACAGGGCAGACCTTTTGCTTTCTATCTGCATACAATGAGCAAGTTCCACCTTCAGTCCACACAGTAGGGGACAGACTACCAAAGGGCAGACCCTGCCTTCTGTCTGCACTTAATGGACGCCTTTGCCTCCTGTTCACACTGTGAGGGGCAAATTTGCAAGGGCAGACTTTGTCTTCTGTCTGCATACAATGGGCAAGGTCCACCTTCTGTCCATACAGTAGGGGACAGACTTGCAAAGGGCAGTCTTTGCCTTCTGTCTGCACACAATGGGAAAGTTCCGCCTTCTGTCCACACAGTGCGGTGCAAACTTGCAAAGGGCAGGCTTTGCCTTCTATCTGCACACGATGGGCAAGTTCTGCCTCCACACAGTGGGGGCCAAACTCACCAGGCTCGAAGGTCTCGATCAGCACCTCAGCAGTCTCACACCCAGGGAAGGGGTACGGCGGCGTAACACTCTGCGACACGGACGCAAAGTTGTTGTAAAACCGCCGTAAGTGGGCGCACTCCACTCGCAGGTCCGCCTGAGCTGTCATGGTGCTTGAAAACTGGCTCACACTCTCCTTCAGACTGAGCCCCTTCAGTGCACTGACCTTTGATGTCGCTGCTGCTACAGGCTTCAGCACCTGCAAGCACAAGACCGATTATCTTGCAAGGTGTCTGCTGTTGTTGAGACACATTATTCTGTATCTCAGCATGTCAGCTGTAGTCTAATCTTTAGCAGCATTGTCAAACGTGGTGGAAGACCATTTGTAACATCTGGGATGCATATGATGGGCTCTGCAAACCACATGAACGACCGCGGTTGCATCCATCACGGCAACTACAGAGCCCATCATATGCATCCCAGGCGTTACAAGCAAAAAAATTGACGCTTTCCGGTTCATGATGAGCTAGGTACGTGCAGAACAAATCTTGTCTCTCCAGAGCAACCTCTTCTGTGCATCCCTATATGGCTTATCAACGCGACAGTTTTGACAGTCACGTGACGCAACATCATTGAAACTAGACCTAGGGCAACCAGGTGGGCATTATTGAAGGCACAATATTGGCCAGTGTGGCTCACATCAGCTGTCAGACTAAGCTTCTGCATGGCATCAATGCAAGACATTGCAGCTTGTAGCTTTCAAGGCCTGCAGAGCATGATGCTACGATGCAGCTGTGTCAGGCAGTCATGCATGTGGACACATGGTGCCTTTCAGACTCCCAAATCATCAGAGAAAACAAAACAATACTTGGAGACTCAGTGTGAGGGAGTCAACACTCCCCATGGTATGCAACAGCCATGCAGCATGAGGCTGCATCTTTGATGAGTACCTGGAAATCCCTTCTGATGATGTCAGCAACTCCAGGGTGGCGTACTTTCACAGCAACCACTCGCCTCACCCCTTCAATGGTCATCACTGCTCTGTGCACCTGCAGCAATGCAAGTATGGGATCAGAGCATGGCCTGCAGCTCTTAGGGTTAGGGGTCCAAGCAGCTCTTAGGGTTTGGAGTCCAAGCAGCTCTCAGGGGTTGGGGTCCTAGCAGTATAATTAAAGGGGGTCACAAGGGCCTGTCAGCCGTTTGGTTCTCACTGCCAAAGGGCTGGCTGACGCCCTTCATGTTCATCTGTTTCCAAAAGCCATTGTGCGTGTGATCTGCGCCATTGACACATTGCCAGATTTGACAGCAAGTAACATGGTTCAGGGTTCAGACATGTGAGCCCATTACAGCTTTACGCAATAGCAACAGCCGTGACACCACAGTCTGTACCCTAAAGACTGCAAAAGACTCTATGCTGTATGCGTAACAACTGTGAAAGGATACAACTGTATACCCACAGACAACTACACATTTTATCCTCCACACTGTGCAAGGGCGTACACTACATACTCTATAGACTGTGACAACAGATACACCGCAGACTATGAGATGTTACTTGTAACGCTTTAAACTGACACCAATGGTCCACAGCAACAGCAGTCAGTGACTAGACTTGACCTTGCACCAACAGCTCACAACTTGTAGCTGCAACTATGCAACACTGCCAGCCGCAATGACAGTGAAGCCAATGCTCTTAGTACAGCCACAGCAGGCCAGTCTACACTTGCTATCTACACAATCAGCCTTGGGACAGAGCAACAAGGGATGTGGGTGCACCTGAGCAATGCTACCAGACGCAATGGCGCTGTGGTCTATGCTCTCAAACATCTGCTCCACCGGCAGCCCAAAGGCCTTCTCAATGGCAGCCTTGCTGGCCTCCCACTTGTGCACTGGCGCCTTGTCATGCAGCTCTGACAGCACCCGGCAGAAGTCCTGCAACACCACAACAATGCCGCCGTGTCAGACAGATACACATTGCTGGTGCCTGGAAACACCCCCCAGTTTTGCTGTCCCCAGGCATTTCTGAGTTTACATTCCCACTGTAGGATGGGCGTTTTTGTAAAAGTACAGACGTTGCAGCATTGAAGAAGAGCTTCTGTTCCATGGGGCAGCCCAGATGGCTTTCTTGATGGCACCCTTGCTGGCCTTGCACTTGTACACTGGAGTCTTGTCATGCAGCTCAGACAGACATCAACAGAGTCTCTCTGTCGCTGCAGACTGACTGGCGACATGTGCTCTTATGAAAGTCCCAACGCTGCTGGCTGCCCACTGTTGCACTGAAGCCTTGCTGGCATTTTTCGCTTGTGAATGCAACCTCCTGTCATGCAGCTCTGCTGCAGTGAATAGTCAAGGGCGAGCCACAAAGAGCATCCCGACATAACAAAACATGCACTGAGATAAGCTGAAGTTGGTGAACACATCACTGACTGCAGGAAAAATGTCTTCTCCTGTAGCGACCACTGACGAGAAAAGACACAGTACTTAGTACACCTGTGCTTTCAAGCCAGGATGTCTGATGAGTCACAACTGGCTCCACACCCCAGACTGTAAGGTACTAAATGAAAAATAGTGCAGGAGAGACATCTACTCTAGTAGCGGACCACTGAGAAGGGTAGACACATCACTCACTGCAGGAAAGATGTCTTCTCTAGTAGCGGACCACTGTCCCCACTTGATGAAGGCAGCCCCACTGCTTCTGCAGCCCATCAGCAGCAGCTTGAAGGCAGCAGTGCGCAGCTGACTGGCCACCCCCACTGCTTGACTCCTGGAGGCTGATGACTGTGTGGGCTGCATCACTTCTACCTCACCGGATGTGCCCAGGTTCTTCTGGGCAGGCGCAGCCTGTGACAGCATGACACTGGTGTGTGGACAGATGGCATGAGGATGTTTTTCAAGTGCTACTGGTTCACACGGGTTGGGTCGACAAATGGCATAGAGTTTTAGGGTTTAGGGTTTGAACTCTGAACCCAACCTCGGTTGTGAGCTGCAGTCTGTTTGCTTGAAGCTGATGACGATGTGGGCTTTACCTGTGCATTACCTGTGTGTTACCGGTTAATGAGAGGTATTGCGGCTAGCAAGTGCAGCAAAACTGGCAGCTTAGGCATGCGAAGGTGCGCTGAACACACACACACACACACACACACACACACGCACGCACGCACACACGCACACACAGACAAACAGACACACATTGGAAAGCCAACAGCAGTGCGTTACTTGCACTTTGTACACTACAACATGCGGCAGCATACAGCATGCTCCACCTGTTGATCAGAGGTCCCAGGGTTGCCGGAGGCAGCACCAAGACCAGCAGCTTGAGCCTGTGCAGGCGCACTGGGGGCAAACTGAGAAGCCAGCAGCAGCAGGATTGGGCCCAGCAGCAGGAAGGGCAAAAAGACTGTGACCAGAAACGAGGCTCGCATCAGCAGGTCGCATCTGTCCCTCACTGACAGGGCTTGCTCCTGTGCTGAGTGGTCCCCGCGCCCAAACAATGGACCTGCTTCCTCCCTCGCATCCTGCGACATTCAGCATGTGTTGAGATTGTTAGCAACAGTGCTTGCATGTGTCAGGATTTCAAACAATGGAGATGCTTCCTCCCTGGCATCCTGCATCATTTAGCTTGTGTTTTGACTGTGACTGACAGTGCTTGCTCCTGTGCTGAGTGGTCCCCACGCCCAAACAATGGAGCTGCTTCCTCCCTCGCATCCTGCAATTTTCAGCACGTGTCAGGATTTCGTACAATGGAGCTGCTTCCTCCTTAGCATCCTGAGACATTTAGCGTGTGTTGGGATTGCAACCGACCGTGCTTGCACCTGTGTTGAGAGGTCCCCCATGCCATGCCCAAACATTGGAGCTGCTTCCTCCCTTTCATGCTGCGGGACTAAGCACGTGTCATGATTGCAGACAAGCGGTACATCACTTCAGAATGGCAATGCTGATGTGGGTGACTTCAAGCATTCAGCATGTGTCAGGACTGCAAAAGAGCAGTACAAGCAGTTCACGATGGCGATGGTAGTGTGGGTGAGCTCATTGGTGTGCTGCTCCTTGCTCATTTATCGCAATCCCACCGACCTTCTGTCGCAATGTTTGGTCTGACCACTGGGATCACCGACAGAATGTTTGTTCCAAAAGGCAGGGCACATGTCTTTTCTCCACAAAATATCATTTGAGAATGATTGCTCATGTGCTGCATAGAGGCCACAAGCAGAAAGGAAGCTGCTTCTTTGCATGCATCCTGCAGTCTGGAACTGGTTTATCAGAAACTTCACGTGACACGCTGCAGATACGTCACAACTCTACTAAACGACCACTCACCAATATTGCTTTGCAACAATGGCAAGAGGTCCAATCAGATGCCTCTGCAAAAGACACCTCACATCTCAAGTCCTAAATCACAAGCGACACCTGAGGTGTCTAGCAGAAACAGGCGCGACAGAAGCTTACGTTTCCAATGACGCTAACAGTACGCCCATCAGTGAGCAAGACCTCTGAGCTAGGGAGGGGCTCTGCAGACCCCCCTGAGTCCCCCCTTCCGCCCCCAAGGTCCACCTCACTCAGCAGCATCGTCCCAGCAGCACTGAGGGGATCCCTCTCAGGCTCAGAGTGAGTCGCCTCCGACTGACAATCCTGCTGCTGAGTGTGCTGCTGCAACTCAGCAATGCGTTTGCCAACTCGGTGCTCAGAGGCTGGGAGTCCTGAGTCAGCCCAGGACGAGCTGGTAGCAGGGCTGTCTGTGACTGTACTAGCCCTTGAGCTCTGCAGAAGGCAAATTCAAATGATCAGACCCTTCCCAGGCTTGAAACGCAAACAGACCATGCTATAGCCACTCAAAGGATCACATGCTGACTCAAACTTTAACTGGCATTTACAATGAGAGAGATGGCATTGCACTCAGAAACAGGCAGTTACAAGCATCTGCACAGGCAGATAGCCAAAAGGCAGGTAGCTAATAGGCAGATAGCCAATAAGCAGATGGCCAATAGGCAGATATTCAGTAGGGAGATGGCCAATAGGCAAGCTGCTACTTGCTGACTAACACTTCAGCGATGCTTACGCAGTCAAGTCATGTACCTGAAACTGAATACATTTCCTGAAAGGCATACAGCATGAAAATGCTTACCTGGAAGTGATGCATGTTCTGGAAGGTGGGTGGGTGGGTGGGGGTGCTAGGCTCACTGCTTAAGGGGTCAGACCGGCTCCTGCTGCTGCTGCTGTCTGTGCTGGGCGCCAGCTCAGCCTGAGTTGTGATTGTTGGCAGATGATCTGTGTTCGAGCGCCTGCCTGACAGCTGCATTACATCATTATACGACGCACCTTCATTCACACCTGCAAATGCCGTTACATTCTCTAAGAATGAGAACACGTCGGCTGTGACAACTGCATTGCAGCAGCAGACAAATTACACAAAGTATCCTTTTCAGAAGCATTCTATCTCAATACAAAAATACAAAGTGATGATGAGCCGAGACACATGTAAGAAGTCCTTCACACAACTAGCTCATCAAGAGTCGGATAGAGTGTTTATTGTTATTATCATAATTATGGTTATTGTGTCATTATAGTTATTATCACATGTAAGAAGTGAATCTACGCACCAGATGTTGAGGCCTGCTGCGGGGCTGCTTCTGCACCAGATTTTGGAGGGGGTGCCATGGAGGGGGGTGGGGCAGGGGGGTTGGGCAAAGGGCCCTTCCTGCCCCTCCTTAGGGGTACAGAAGCACCTATGCTGAAGCTTGTGCCTGCAGGGAGGAGACACACTCGCAATTAAGTCTCTCATCTCAAGGCTGACCATGCTCGTAATTCAGCTGGTTACATACAGGGCATGATACACACTGACTGCATAGCGTTTTGCATTTGCTCTGTGTGGACAGCTTCGAGACTTGCAGTATCAACTTTTGATGCACCTGCCATTGCAGAAACAACAGACATGTCTTGCCTTGGAATCCATTATGTGGTCGTGCTGAAAAACAGGACGACTGCTGCATCTCGCTGACGCCTGATGTTGTCTCTTGCTTGCACTGACAGCATCGCAAATTTTGGCATTGCCGCTGAAATTGAGCCCAGGAATGGACACTGCAGAAGTGCCTATAACTGCGCCTGTCATTACCTGTGAGACTGCCTGTCACTACCAGTGAGACTGCCTGTCATTACCTGTGATACTGCCTGTCATTATCTGTGATACTGCCCAGCATTGCCTGTGATACTGCCTGTCATTACCCGTGATACTGCCTATCATTACCTGTAAGACCACCTGAAGCTGAGACGACATCAACAGTGCTGCCCAAGAAGGGTTGACCCTCCACCTTGAGGCCAACATTGACTGAGGCTGACTCAATGACCTCACTGGCAGCTTGAAGGGGAGGGATATCAGGCAGACCCTTCAACAGATGGGCAACCCTTCTGGCTGCCCATCTGTGCCTTGCCCTGAAAGCTGCCTCTGTAGCCTCTCCTGCAGTCAACACACAGTCAGTTGGTCCCACTGGAACAGTTTCACTTAATTTGACTGGCGGCTCAAAGGGAAGGGTTTGTCAGACCGGTCATATAGCCGGCCTGACAAACCTGACGGGCAGATGGGCAGCCACAAAACTCGCTCATCTGTGCCTTACTGTGAATGCTGCCTGTGTTGCATCCCTTCTGCATTCAAGGTAGATAGCAAGCTGACCAGTGGCTTCTGCTCTCTTGGTCTGTGCATAGCCAGCCATGACTAGTGGCCCATATAGCTTACAATTATTGGCACAGTCAGTATCCTTTGTGTAGAAGCACAGCAGTGGGCAAAGTCCAACCTGCAGCAAGCTGGCCAGTGGCTGCTGCTCTCTTGGTCTGTGCATAGCCAGCCATAACCGGCACACTGGCTGCAAGGCACTGCAGCACGTGGTAGCTGTTGGGCGACAGCCAGGCCCACATGTGCGCCCCAACCCACAGTGCTGCTGCTGGACTCACGTACTGTCCTGGTAGCCTGACCACCTGCTTTGCTGCTGGCCAAGCACCTGCATCAGTGTGGTTCATGCTGGCTGCACATGCTCCATTGCATGCGGCTCAAGCAGTACGCAAAACGTACTCATCAAAGGATGCAATCCTTTCTTACAACACGCCATGATCCTAAAGAAAAGACACTGTGTTTATGGACCTGTATTTTGGCACCAGGCTGGTGCGTGTGTGTGTATGTGAACAGTGCTGCTGCTGCTGCATCTGACACGGATGCATGATCACCAGCAGTGGACTGTCATTGCTTAGAGGACCAGCAAACTGTCTACAGCGGCCTACACACACACAGACTGATCAGATACACAGCATCACATCCCACTCAGCAGAGGCAATCTCAACGACTGCATGCATGCATTGCCAAGGCGCAGCAGCGAAGCATCCCCTGAGCTGTCAAGAAGAACGCAAGGAGTAAGAAGAAGCACAGGCGCGGGCGAGGACTGCCAACAGCAACCAGGGAATTGCCAACGCAACAGGTCATACTGACAGGACAAACTGTCATGTCAGCACACAAATTGACCGTGCATGCAGATCTTGCTGCCATGCACTGTTACACAGCTGCCAGACAAGCCCTGCGGCCCAGCTTATGCAATCTCAACAGCTGTACAAATACAAACTGCACTCGGTCCTACCTGAGGCAATCTCAACAGCTGCACGCCTGCATCTGCGAGGCACTGCAGAGGTGCGTCTCTGGAGCTGCTTGATGGCCTGCTGCCGCTGTACATGTGTGGCCAAAGCAGCTTGCCCTATGAGGGACACTGCGCCTAGGGCTATGAGGGGGCCTTCACTGCCGTGCATCCCATCAGCAAAGACCAGGCGCAGGAACAGCAGGGAGCCAGCCTTGTTTGCAGAGTCGGCAATGCCTGCATTAATGGACATGGCTACTGTCACGCAGGTAAACTCATGCTCTTTCTTTTTGACGTATGGCATCTCTGTAAATCAGATGGCATGGGCATGATATTGTGCTGCCTTGGATGAAAGAGTGCACCAACACAACTGCCAAGGAAAGGCCAAATATGATAGTCGAACAATCCGCTGACTGTGCCGACTGTGCACAGGGGCAATGTTTTGTAGAGCATGAGACAGTGCATGCACAAGGTGCACTCCATGGCTGTACTGGGCCTGCCCATGTCGGGCAGAAAGTATGGGTGATTGCAAGATATAGCTCAATGCTGCTGCTGCTGCGGCTGCTGCTGCTGCTGCTGCCACAAGTAGCCATGTGCCGAATGGGGAGTCAGTCAACACAACACACCTGCCACAACTGCATTGTGCTGGTCTGGCGCCTGATGGTGCTGTACTCGCTCACAAGCAGTACCGGCTTTGACAGACAGTAACTGCAGGCGTAAGTCTGGATTGCCAGAAGCGCTGCCTGTCAGCTGCAAGCGGAGTGGCAATCCTGCTTCAACTGCTGGACCCTGTGACGTGTCTGCATCTTCTGAAGGTTCCCTGATGGCAGGGGCACAAGCATGGTAACAGCAGCAGCATCAGGGTGGTACTGTGAGAGTGCAAGGTCTGGACTCATATCAACAGCAACGTGTGAGCAGTCAGGTTGTGTGTACTTCTTCTGCACTGCAGGGGTGCCATGACATGCATGGCTTGTGAAATTGCATATACGCTGCTGTATGTGCACAGAGACCAATAGCTGACCTGGCAACAGGTTGATACCATGCCTGGATCCTCTGCTCAAGACTGCCTTGCAAGCGCCACTTGACTGGCTTGTCGTATTGCTTAGCAAGGCTATTGATGGCAGCTGCCCCTAATGTTGAGGGTTTCGCTTTTGTGGCAGCCTTGCTCGATGGTGAGTCACCCGAAGCCCTTCCCCAACTGACCATGTCTGTTTTATCACATGGTTTGCTTGGAGCAGCCGAGTTCCCTCAGACAGCAACAACCGACTGGCTGTCTCTGTGCCTGGACAAGACTGGTTCCCTGTGTATAGGCTTGACTCACACGGCCATGGCGCGCATCGACAGGAGCGGAGCGACAACGCAAATGACTACCGGTACTCACCTATCAGTCACCTATCGTTGACTGGGTCTGAAACAGTATGCATGACTGGTCATTTATCGTAGGCCCAAAGTAGGGCGGCAGGGCGGTTAGGTGTTGTTGCTATTCAATCCGGCCCAGACTGTGACCAGCTTGTCCTGCGCAGCACGAGATTCAGTCACAGCAATGGCTGACTCTGATGGGATGGTCGATGAATTTTATGACCATTTATTCAGCGTCGATAGCAAGTCTGACGAGACAACATCCGACGTTGTCCTGGACAGGAGTGATCACTGTAGCAGTGACACCGAAGTCACACCACGGACAGAAAGTGTGCTGTCCCAGCCTGCAGCGCCGTTTGTTCAAAGTGTGCATACATGCTATCTTACCCAAGCATTCAGCGATAAGCTGGATATCTTTACAGAGAAGCTGATCACAGTAAAGAGCAATCGTGGCAGCAAAGAAAACTGTGAATGGTGGAAGCATCAACAGCATGATTCCAAATTATTCGGAGCACAACTGATCGGGGACACCGCCACTCCTCAAAAGTTTGCTGGCATGAGCTTTAGCGATCTTTCTTTCTGTTGGTACGGCATCTCTCAACTCATAATCATTAAAGACATCCTTTGCGCACGACTGTTCATTGCAACTCTTGCGCATTCAAAATCAAGCTCCTTGCAGTGAGTGGGGGCGCAAGCGAGTGACAGATTTTGAAGCAATTGCTGGCCCACTGCAGCTGACCTTGCCAGTGCTGACCAGCCCTAACATCGTGCAGCTAGCAGTTGCAGGGATATACAGCGGCACAATTGCCCTTTCCTGGTCCAATGTGAAGCCCATGCTTGTGCTGGCCAACTCAATTGGGGTACCGTCTACTGACCCTGAATCTTGCCACATGCTTGTGCTGTCTATTCTAAATATTGCTTGCTGGTGTGATTTGAGTGCTTGGAGGAAGCCTTCCAGAGCTTTCTTGTATACAAGGCACTACAGCTGCCTGACTGCGAAAGAGAGATCTGGAAGGCAGTAGCACAGCTTGGCAGCCATGTAGGGCTTGTGCCAATCACAGAGCTTGCGGCTGAATGCATAGTAAAACGCCCATGGGAAGATGGCATGCAAGAGCTACTTGAGCTACTAACATACCTTCAAGACAAAGCCAGGATGAACCAATTGCGACACCATGCACAACGCGGCGCATATACAGAGCTGCAAATTCTTGAGGTTCTGGACAGCATGAACATGCCTGAAGCCTTCATAGCTGACATGCTCAAGATTGACAAGATGCAGACAGAGGAGCTTCATGCTCTGCTCAGCATACTACTGAGCACAGAACGCCAGCATGGACCACTTCTGCGCCAGGCTTTGGAGCAGCACATGCTGCCTGAGTGCTTGCGCCCACGCAGAGACCCCACTTGCCACACACGCTTCTTGCACAATGTGATGCTGACAGGCAAAGATCAAGCTTTTCCACTACCAGAATCACCCTTTGCAGTGCACATTCTGGAGACTGAGCAGAATGGTATGCAGTCACACCATGTGTTCTGCACGTTCCGCCAGAATGTTGATGTGCCAAGTTGGCTGAAAGACAATGGCCTGCCGATATGTGGTAAGGCAGCTGCATTTGCAACAGCAGGCATCAACTTCCTGGTGTTGTGTTGTCGCAGGACGACAGTCTCAGGGATGCTACCTACTCCCGAGAGATGCAAAGCGTTTTGTTGATGTCTCCCGCAGCTTCAAGGTCTTTGCTGTGCATACCTGTCCGCCTTACATACGACAGTGCTTGACAATACCATATGCGTCTCTCAAAGATCTTCAGGCAGGTCAGAAGTATGGTTGGCCAGCTTTTCTGACAACAACCAAGAAGGCGTATCCAGCGGAGTATATGGGCCCTTTCATGCTGGGTATATGGTGGCAGGCGCCTGAGAAGCGGGGACGCGTGAGAGGTGTGAGTATGGTGGCAGGTGGCTGACACTTGCATGAAGGCAGCAGCCTTCACACACCTCCTGATTGCAAGAATCTTGAGCAATCATCACCTAAAACGCACCTTGCTGCCATTGCGTCTTGCGCTTTGCTTTCTGACAAAGCGAAAGCCAATCATGTTTGAATATGCCGCTTATGCAAGAACTTACATGTGTGACAGTCATAAGTATGTCTGCTTTGTTTAGTTGGCAGGCATGTACATACAACATCTGTCCCAATGCCAATCTGACATGTTCAAGACAACCAGCAACTATGGCATGGAATTTTATAATTGCTTTCAAGCTCGTCAAATGATGTAATAGATACATGCCTAGCATTTGAGCCTTCGGTCGCTGCTACATGTCAGGATCGGAAGCTTCCCTTAAGGGTAGCCCTTAAGGGTATGGCAGATGCAATATACTGTGAACGTGTTCAATTTCAACATCTAGCGCTGAGCGTGGTATGAATCGATTCTGAAAGTTCACACGTATACATTCTGGTCCAGCCAGGGAGCACTTGCATACATCTATAAACATTGCAGACAGTTAACATGTGCATCAATATGAGTTTTTACCGTAATGTTCAATGAGCACGTGCAAGATAGTGACAGTATCACTCTAATCTGTTGCAAGCGTACTGAATGACTAAGCAGGTTCAACGCCTTCATAAGCAACAGGCAGCAGATGTGCAGCTTGACAAGCTCATCATAACAAATTCAAAATCCTGCAGCCAGCTACCACATGACCCAGGCTAGCTAGCTATAAGGTATTAGGCTAATTAGTACAAACCCTATAGCTACATATTGCCTCGCAAAGATGGAAGACACTTCAGTAGTCTGTTCAGCAGAAGATACAAGCACGCAAACCCTGCCTTTTCTACAGCAATGTGCAGCAATTATACATTCATTGAGTTTGGTCATTGAGACAGTACAGGATCTCTTTGCCCCAGCAGAATGCCAAGAAGGATTCGACCCTTCTGACGCCTGTACGTCGCCAAAGTCAACAGGGGCTCAGGACCTGCTCTCACAGCAGTAGTCTGGTCCAAGCATATCATTTCACAGCGTGCACATGGCCCTGCATTTGCCATCAAAGCTGTCAAGCAATGTTCAGTGTTGCTGATGGAGAAAAGAAAAAGGAAAGACTGCGTCTTTTGGCATTGATGAAAGACAAGCCCCAGGGTGAAATATATTGGGCTTCCCTGTGCTTGCTTATGGACAAACGAACTGCACTACAGCAGACGCACCCCATTCACTGCACATGAAGCTAAACAAAAGCACACAAGGCAGCAGACTGGCCACAGGCTTCAAAACCATCAGTGATGTGCCAGCAAGATTAAGAGTTATCCTTACCTGCTGTAAAGAAACGCTGCGTGCCAATCTGCAGCTCTTGCCATGCATCTTCTGCATAGGCATGAATGCTTGGCCCCCCAACCAACAGGTTGGGTCTGAATCTGGACAGCTCGCCCACGCCTCTCCCAGCAACGCTCTTACGTCCACCTGCTATTTGCTTCTTGTTGGCTTGAGCAGCGATGCGGCTGTTCATATCTGCTAGACTGGCGCTATTCATCAGCAAGAATTGCCCTTCATTAGCAAAACCTGAAAGGCAAAGAGATAGACTTCGACATCAGACCTGAAAATTGTGCTGCAGCCTAAGCTGACAGACAAAAAATTCAAGCTGACACACACGTTGAAGGCAGCAACACAGGTCCTTCTTGAGAAGCAAAAGATATCCTACACAACACAGGGCAGAGTACTTCACAACCATGCTGAAGAGGATCATCCAACAATGAAGTCTTACCTATGTGACCCCCAGGGTCTTGATCACGCCCCTTGCCGGGCCATGGGGCCTGTGAGGGGCTGATGGGTTTTCTGCTGCCAGGCTGTTGCCTGACTAGGCAACACCTGATGCCCAGGGCTTGCTGAAACCAAATCTTCACTTCTTCTTGCCTGTCACCTGGCGCTACCTCCTGCAACGTGACAGATGCTTGTTACAATCGGAGATA
>JAABUP010003241.1_pt1 | contig 29068 bp, 45 predicted proteins | sample 5559201 | NCBI WGS metagenome assembly JAABUP01 (sample SAMN10711887, study PRJNA513373) | rock metagenome | isolation source: Antarctica rocks | place: Antarctica | reverse complement strand
CCTGGTCACCAATGTCACCAGTCTGTCTGCAAGGCAACAGCTTACTCCTGCCCTCGCTTCCACCTTCACACCTCCAAGGCATCTGCCAAGCTGGCAGGCAGCGTTGCCCCAGCTATCAGCTCGCTCCAGCACTGCTGCTGCCGACAGGCATAGGGCCAGGTACCATCCTGCAGATGATGCTGAGAACCAATGGCTCGGCAGCTCCAATACCCCACAGAGCGAGCCCTCAAAGGGGAAGCCTTCCCAGAGGCGCAGACCGAAGCCCAGACGCCCCCAATGGCAAGATGTCAGCATAGATCTCAGTGCTCTGCAAGCCTCACATGCAGAAGCTGCGTCAATGTCAGGGCATGATGACATTCCTGTAGGCAGTGTGCCAAGCATAGAGATTCCTAGTGTTGTGCACATGTCAGGCGTTAGCCCAGCATCACCGTCACCCCCAAAGCAGCATGCCTGGCAGGCGCTGCAGCACAAGACGGGTGTCAGCAGTCAAGGTCTGCCTGCTTTGTCATCAGCTGTTGCCTCTTTGCAGCCGCACCAGGCTCTGTCTGCATGGCATGAGAATCTTGAGCAGCCTCAGCAGCGACAGAGTCGTGACCACAGGCCCAATCCCAATGTGCGCTCTGCAGAGCAGGCCTTACAGCATGCATCTCAGCATGTCCATGCTCATCTAGCCAGAAACGTGCTGCCATCAGCAGAGCAAACCGTGAAGCATGCTGAGCATGTTGCGCCACCACGCTGCCTACCACCACTGCATCACCATCAGTCAGCGCTGCTTGAGCCCCGTCACCAAGCAGCTGCTGACTCAGCTTTGGCTGCTGTTGAGGCTGGGCCTCACTCCTCGCGTCAGGGCCCAGCAGAAGACCCCAGGAGTGCTCAGCAGGTGCCCATGCAGTACATGCGGCACCCCTATGGCTCAGGATCACCTGGAGGCCTCCACAAGCTTCATCGCCTACTAAGACCTATCAGCAGACCCAGACCTGAATCAGGACTGCCTGAACCTGGAGACACAGCAATGCCTTCCGCAGCTGGACACAGACAGAGTGGGACACTGCAGGGGGGGTTCCAGCATGTCCATTGGGCACCTGTGCAAGGCCCAGAGTCTAGTCAATTGCCTGCTGCATGTGTGCCGCCTAAGCCACCACGGCATCTGCAGCCATTGGCTCACTCACAAACTGATGCTGATGACAGTCACTGGCAGCAACATCACCAGCAACACCAAAGGCAGCCAGAGCTGGCGCATCACCAGGTTGAGCCTGACATGATGACACCGCCCAACAGCCACTGGCAGCATCAGGCACCGCCCATCAGCCACTGGCAGCATCAGGCACCGCCCAACAGCCACTGGCAGCATCAGGAAGCTGGCATGAAGCAAGATACAGGGTCAGACTTGCATGCCAGCAGGCCACATGATGAGCTGAACAGAAGGGAAGACTCACATGCTGCTGCAGATGATCTGCAGGATGTCAACATGCGCCTGCAACAGGTGATCACCAACAGCTTGTGGCATGCTTGTGCTGCAATGCCTTCCCACTGGGCATGCACTGTAGAGATATAACAAAGCATGCTTCTTGTGATGGCATGCTTGTTGTCTGTGTGGCTTCATGCTGTATTGTTTGTTGTTAGCTGTCTGAATCGCAGCTTAGGCGGCCATCTGCTGAGTTGAAATGCTTTGATTGAGTCCATTGAGCTGGATCCTTGTGAGCTATACCACTTATCGGTGTGCTAGCAATAGAGCAACGATAGAAAATGGAGAACCAAACCATCAATTGCTTGTCCAAGCATGTATCATGTGTTTTTCACCCTCCATGTCATGCAATGTGGTGTTGCAATGCATGAAATAATTGTTGCCATGCACAGTAAGCAAGCAAGCTATGTGAAGCTGATGCGTCCATGATGTGAATGCATGCAGGTGCGCAGCTGTTTGAGGCATGGCCAGCAAGAAGAGGAGCAGCCAGAGATTCCCTGCTCATCTAGAAAGTCACCTTCAGGTGTGCATACAACACTGCAGCTGCAGTTGCGACGCAGGGCTCTGCTGCATCAACCTGCTTGTGCAAGCTTGCTCTGTGAGGCTCTGCTGCACCAACCTGCCGGTGCAAGCTTGCACCGTGAGGCTCTGCTGCATCAACCTGCTTGTGCAAGCCTGCACTGTGAGGCTCTGCTGCAGCAACCTGCTGGTAAGAGCTTGCAATGGGAGGCTCTGCTGCATCAACCTGCTTGTGCAAGCTTGCACTGTGAGACTCTGCTGCATCAACCTGCTTGTGCAAGCTTGCGTTGTGCATGTGTAGGCCCTCAAACAGCCAGGGGTAGAAGAGCGGTAGGTGATGGAGGCTTTGCTGGCATGCGTCTCAGTCAGGTCATGCCTGCCCTGGCCCCCCTGGGACCCCGCCGCCACACCAACATAAGCCCCCACCCATCAGCATCTGAGCGCCGCTCTTCAGGTGCCTTTGTTCTGTGCATGCCATCCAGCCTTGGAGCCAAGCCTTTTGTGAACCTAGTCACTCCTTGCAAAACTTGGCTGCATAGTTAACTTGCATGTAACAACAGCAAGCTGATTTGCAGCCAAAGGCCACCAGCTGCACAGTAAAATTTGCTGCCACAGACAGGAAACTGTGCAATCTTTTGAGGAAGACATTGCAGTGCAGACAGTGGAGGTGTGGGGGCCAGCAACAGACGCCAGGAAGGGCTGGATGCTTGGCAGGGACAAGGGCTGGACGAAGTCTTGAGGCCTGTGCAACCTTTGGGGCCTGTGCAAGCAGGTCAGCTGGCACACAACCAGCTGTGCAGCAGTCTAAGTGTGCCACACATCAGTGCTGGCTTGCTGCTTGCTGAAACAGTATGGTGGCATGATGACTTTGCTGCAAAGCTACTGGGTCAGGCTGCAGTTGAGGATCCATCTGCATGCCAGTCTGGCGCCAGGCAACCTGTATGCAGCTTCCCAGTGTGCCATTAAATGATCAAGTGTCAGATATACAAAGACTTAAAAAGTACTATGCTTTGTGAGAAAGCAAATAAAACTATTCAAGCAGATGGCCAAATCGTTTGATATCGCAATAGATGCGCTGCATGCACTGCTTTCAGGCAGAAATATCACTCAGTTTCCCTGTGAGGGCCCTGGATGTCACCTCAGCAGTGCTTCCTACCAGACCTGAGATGTCTAGCAGAGATTGCATACGCCTAAGCTGGTTGTGTTACAGGCCGCCAGCGTATGCCTCCTGCACCAGGCTCAAGCGCAGCTTTGCGCAGCACATATGCTGGCTATGTCCAGGAGTTGCAACAATCTGGAGCAAGCATGGGCAACCGCTTGGCCTTGCATGCAGGGAGGCAGCAAATGGTACGGCATCCTGCAGAGCATTGCAAGCACCCTGTCCCAGACATGCGTCAAGACTGTATCTGGGCTATCAGTGTGCCCGCAGCACAATGCACAATTCCCTCCGATTGGCACTGTGTTGTCCATGTGGGGGTACGACACTGACAGCCTCTATGCAATGTACACTGGGTTCATGTAAGTGATTGCATTGCAGGGGTCAGGTGTCAGCAGTGCTGCTGATCTCAGCCAGAGACACCCTGCAGTGCCAGGCAGCTCACAGCAGCTCCAAGGCAGAAGCAATGTACAGCAGCCTGGTGAGTGTCTCAGTGTACATTGCGTGCATACTATGAGCATGCTGCATGCCTGGTAGACATGTAGAACAACAATCTGCAACTGCTGTGTATCATGAGCATGTATGTCACTGTGCAGCAAACATCCCTGATGCCATATAATGACCGGTGAGTACAACAAATCCTGAATCCCCGGAGTATTTGTTGATACAACTCTGCATGACAACATATGATGAGCATCTTGTGCTGTGCTCTCCATGCACAAATTGTCAAAGGGAGTGGGGCTACTCTTACTGCTCACAGGCTTCATGTCATGCAGGGGTGATCAGGTGACTACAGCAGACACATTATGTGCTTGTTTGCATCAAGAGTTATCTTTGGTGCGCAGGTCCAAACATCATGTCCTTGCTGCGGCGCGTCACTTACACTGAAAAGGCTGCACAGCTACGGCAGGCGGACAAGATCAGGGACAAGTCTGGTGGAGATGCTCAGACTGAGTGCAGCATTTGCCTGGAGAATTTTGTGATGCAAGAACAGCTGCGCAGGGTTGGCTGCGGGCACCTGTTTCATCCAAGATGCATTCAAGAGTGGTTTGCTACCGGTGACACGTGTTGCCCTATGTGCCGTTTTGATCCTGTGATGAAGAAGTGGCCTGGCTGATTATGGGTTTGTCGGCAACTGTTGTGCATTTGTGCTGAGAATGGCAGCCATGCTGTTCTCAAAGTCTTTGACCTGCGATAGTGCATGCTCTAACGCCATGTAGCTGTCCAAGCACACTGTGTATGCTCTACAGAATATATACTTTATGGGATCAGTGTCTTTAAGAACTGCATTGTGATGCCGTAAACAATACAGTGACTTGCAAAGCCAGTTTGGGAATACTTGTAGAGACAGTCAACATCAGCAACAGGTAATTTACAGATGGTTTCGTGATCATTGTGGGGCTCATGGTTTAGCTGCAGAGTTTGCTGTGATGGCAAACTTTGTCAACGCTCAGCCTCAGGCTGATGTACTGCCTCTACGAATGTCCTGCAATAGTTATACTGAATAAGAGCTATCACTGTGAAAGGGTTTCTTTCAAGTGCGCAGCAGCACATGCGCATGTTTTGTCTCATGAACTAAATATCCAATTCTTCAGCACCTGTCTATCTCAGGGACAACATCACTGTCTTAGCATCTATCTGTAACTAGGGGGCAAGCTACAAAAACTAATTTAGCCTACTTACTGTCGATGTCATTATTGAGAATCAGACAACACGCTGTGTATCAAACAGAGAGCTGTAGGTTCAGCTTGAGTGCCAGTGGCAATCAATCTTTGGTAGCAGCACCTGGCTCATGACATTCAAGCCCTTGAATGAGGCGTGGAGCCGGTTCATGCCATATGCTTGTTTCCTATGTGGATGTGCCTGCTGCCACAATCAACTTGTGTACGATGTTATACAGTGGCCTCATCTCATCTGGTGCATCAACATCACCTGCTAGTATATGGTCTGCTGTAACACTGGACCCATATAGCTGTCGGTTTAGTTTCACATCCACTGTAACCCGTCCACCTGTTCAGGCAGAGCAAAGTGTTGTGGAGTTGAGCACTACTTGGCTTACATATCTGGCTCAAGATCACATGGGACGGGACATATTCAAGACACACCATGGACATCAGCTGCTGGCTTGGCAAGTGATAAACTGACTCAAGCAGAGGCCTTGCTGCATGCTTTGCTGCATGCTTTGCTGCATGCTTTGCTTACCTTTGACAGATATGTCCAGCAGTGCCCCATCGGCCATACTGTAAGGTATTGCTTGTGTCTCTGACACATCAGACTGGACAACTGCAGAACTTTTGCCAACGATGAGATCTAGGTCTGCGCCTAACAGAAACTTTGACTGTGCCTTGTGCACAGCAGCATCACTGCCCAGGACCACAACAGTCTTGACGTCATCATACCCTGCAGCAGACGTGCACATGCTGTCAGACATATGTTTCTACTAGAAGCTGCATGACACATGTGTGCACAAGATGCAAGACAATGCAGATGAATGTTTCCATGAATGTTCATTAACGCTTGAAGGACCACATTACATCAACTCACCCACTGTCAGCCCAAGACCAATCTGGTGCATTTGCAAGAAGCATGGCGCAGACCACTTCGTTATGCCATCTTGCTTGCCTAGCTTTCTGATGGTAAATGCTGAACCATGAAGGTACGACGCAGCAGCGCCAATGAGCTTAAGATCAAAGAATTGCAGGCCCTACAGACAGTACAGACAGCTGAGTGTCAAAAAATACATAAGATATCCAATGACCATGTACCACCAAAAAGGAATGTACACCCAATTGCTCCTGATGCCTGCCAACAAGTAATTGTAAGTGCTTTGTATTTTGTAAAAATATTATTTGTCAAATTCGTACCGAACAATCTCTCAGGCTCGGCAGCGGAATGATGGCCTTTGTTTTAGCCATGCCCTCTCCGGCCGGGGTGGTCATTTTGATGAGCATTGTGCATGCATTGTTGTTAGCTTCCGTAAGAAGTTGGCTCGGGTTTATCATGACTATCTGCAAGCAGACGCAGTGCCTGGAGGTAGGGTGCAGATACGACAACGTTTTCAGCACCTATAAATGTGTACATGTGAACTCTTATGCGACGCAGCGTACGACGTGGCATGCATCGGTCCCCGCCCTTCCGCGGCCGATGTTGAGTGTCACTTCGACAGTACTCAAGTGGTACTGGTTACCTGATTGCGTCTTACGTACTTTCCGTGCTCAGTGCTTCCAAGATACAGTGAGCAAGCAGCACAGAACAATCGACCCCAGACGCTAAATTGGCGATCCCGTCGAGCAGCTGCACAGATGTGCCACAGCTGGGCAGCGTTTGTAATGTGCCGTGCAGTGATAATTAGTGATGCAGATAAAGCAAGACTCGACTGCATCCCAGCTCGAAGCATCCCCAGCTGATCCCCAGCACAAAAGCACGTGCGTATGTCATCTAGGCGGAAGGTCGCAATACAGTTTCAGCTTTGTCAGCGACTTTGGCCTAAGAAGTTGATTGTCAGAGGTGCTGTGACACCGATCACATTCAGATCACTGTCATCAACGGAGTCGGGGCTCTGGGTGAAAGAGCTTTTCTCACGAGGCATGCACACTGGTGCATCGTGGGATTTGACACATAGGCGTGCTCGGTGTAGTATTCTGCCCGAAGGCATACACGAGGACTGCGTTCGCGAAAGACATGGAGTCTGTGGAAAGCTTGTTGCAAGAGTCCGAGTTGTGTTTCGATAGCAAAGACTTTGCTGGGGCTCTTGCAAAGGCTGACCGAGCCCTGCAACTGGAACCAAGCTCCGCAAATGCTCACTTGTAAGTGCACTTGCTGCGATCACTCCTTGTTGATATGCCACCTGGTCGAATCCATGGCTTCGGCCAAGGCATAGGCACCTGCTGATTCCTTACTTGTGCTGTCCCAGTCGAGCTGGCAAAGCAGCATTTGGTATGGGAGACACTAAGAGGAGCAAAGCGGAATATCGTCTGGCCATTGTTACGGATAGCTCTAACGTCCCAGCCTGGGAAGGTTTGGCAGAGCTGCAGATGGCAAATGGGGAGGTTGCTGAGGCACAGCAGACTTTTGAGCAGCTGGTGAGCTCTCAAAGCAACTTCACATGATGCTTCAGGATTATGCTGCCTTTCCAGCACATTGTCAAGTAACTACTTCTGCATGTGCTGATGCAGTTGCGGTTGGCTATCAAGACTGGAAACACTCTGAAGGAGCGTGAGTATCACTGGCGATCAGCAGAAGCATTTGACAGGCTTGGGGAGTTCACAGATGCAGAGGAACAGCTCAAAGCTTTGCAGGATATGGAGCTCACCAAAGAGCAGTATCTGGAAACTTTATGTCATTTGGCTGACATTCAGGTACCAGCATCAACACCTCCCAATATTACTGGTTGGTTCAAGTACATCAATCAAAATCAGTAGCACAAGTGTCAGCCAATGTCCTAAGCTGGCATTGCTGCAAGCGTTGTCAAGTCTCAGCTGTTGATTTTCAACAACTACAAGTGATTATCTTCCATCTTGCCACACATTTTGCTCTGTGCTTGACCCCTGGTAAGCCCGTGTGGACGGTGTGCAGGTCAAGATTGAAGAGCAGCGCATGGAGCAGACTGTGCATCAGACCATCAGGTCTCAGGAGAAGAATCCAGGCAACCTTGTGCGCAGTGTCACCTCCATTAGACTTGGGGTGGATGCTGAGCGTGCCGATGAGCAGGACGCAGAGGAGGGTTTAGCAGACACTCTGAAGGAGATTGTCAAGCGAACTGTACCGTCACCACTGTATGCAAAGTACCATGAGCAGCACCTTCAGCGATTTCTGTCCAGACTTGGGGCTTACACACCTAGGTATGCCTCTTACCTGTTGGGATCAAGGATACAGCCTTCTGTCTTGATGTCTTGCCCATCTCAAGCTGCTGTGTTGCACGACGTGACATGCAACCTTGCAGCCAAAGGAGGGCTTGATGTATGTGCTGCCTGTGTTAGCAAGACAGTTTCTACCCATGACTATGTCACACTACCACGCCTGCAGACACCCGTCATGTCTGACATTTACAGCACATAAGACAAAATGTCATGTTGCACAGATCAGCCTTGCGGCAAGATAAGCGTGCCGAGGCTCTCAAGGAGTGCGTAAAGATGATCTCAGCCCCCGGTGGCGGTTGCTGCACAGTCTTCCCCTTTGAGGCGGCAATCTGGCTGCTTGAAGAGCAAGAAGAGCTGTTTGGCAACGGCAATGGCAGCAAAAGGGTGCAAAGGTCAAGCACTGCAAGCTGCACCAACTTGCACCGTCTTGTCAGCAAAGGCTCGCGCAGTAATCTGCTGATCCGAGGGCCCTCCAAAACCAACTTGTACCAACAGCCCAGCTTGTCTGGCACCAATTCCAGTCTGCAGAGCATCGGAGGACTGCAGAGCACCAACAATCTGCAAGGCCTGGGGATGGGCAGCCTCACAAGTACAAACAATTTGCAGAGCATGGGGCAGCAGACGCCTAGCCCACAGCAGCTCAACTGGTACAGAGGCGATTCCATTAGGGGCGTCGATCGAGAGTTCATTTACAAGGTCCACACACTGCCACCCCTCTTGATGCTGCTGCTACTAATGCTGCATCAGCATGCATTCTTGCCAGATTGACATTGAGTGGTGGCTCACACTGTAAAGGCCGCTGACCATTCCGCCAGGCACAGATAACTGGAGGTGCAAATGAGCTCATCAGTCATGTTTGCATGTGATCGATGCCATACACACACATAGGTTGGACAGGCTTCCTCATGAGTCAGCAGCTGCACTTTCGTAATTTGCATTGTGAGGATCAGCACTGTTTTACACACCTTGGATTGTCAACCCATCTGGTCTTGTTATAAACTTGAGCAATGATGACCATGCTGCTTGTTGACTGAATAAGCAGTTTCTCTTGTTTTTAGCGTCAGCTCATAGTACTGCTAGCTGAAAATTGCTGTTGTTGGCTGCAGGTGATGAGGGAACAAGAAGAAGACGCCGCTGCTGCTCAACATGTGGCTGCTGCTCTTGAGAAGAAGAAGGTGCAGGGCCTGTCCAAGGTTGGTTGTCCGGCCTCGCTACCTTGTAACAACACGCTGGCAGACTGTGGCAGCTGTGCCCAGCAGGCTGTGCGTGGCTGCATCCTTGAGCATTGCAATGCATGCCGCTGGTTCTCTGTTTTATTGAGACCCAACAAATCATGTCTTAGCCTATGCATTTAAAATCATGGCATTCCTCTCCTTCAGTTGATGTCACAAGTGGGTTGCTGTCAAATATTGCTGTCAGTGCACGAGCAGCAACTATCATGCCGTCTTGGGCTCAGATCAAGCAGCACATGCAGCAAAGACTGCTTTTGTCACAGGCTGAGGAATTTGGTAGACGGCTGGCGCATCAGTTTCCCTGGAGCCCTTCAGCTTCTGTGGCGCTGGGCCTGGCCCTGCGGCGCCGCTACCTGGGCCAGGTTGGAGCACCCTCCCTTGCTGCTCACCGCAAGCAGATCATCAAGGTGCATCATCACACCTTATAGCTCTTGTCTTCGCCTGGATGGCTGTTGTCATGCCCTTTCACATCTAAACTTGCTGAAATGCGGATTGACATTACACTGCATGCTGGACAGCCTTCCTGGCAAATAAGCAAAACAACCTCATGATCAGTGTTGTTTGCCATTCAACAGGTACAGAGAGTGTGTATTTAGCCAGCATGTTAGCAAGCTGAGCTTTTGAACATTGATGCAATCGTAGCTAATTGCAACCATCTTTATGTAGTTGGAGCTGTGCATGTCTCGGCAACTGCAAGCAGCACTTGCACAGCTTTTGAAGCAAGCTAATATGATGCTGATGTGCATATGCCCTGTGTAACATGCATGCCAGCAATGCTCAAGCCCCCATTCACATGTAGACTGCATGCAGCTACAGACCAAACAACAAGCACGTGCTCACTGCTCTGCTCCTGTGAAACGCAGAACCTGAAGCATGGCATAGAGCGAGGCGCAAACAGCGCAGCCGGCTGGAAAGCCCTTGCAGAGCTGCAGTACCAGAACAGGCAATTCCAAGATGCCTATGACACGGCAGTCAATGGCTTGGAGTGGTCTGTCAAGAGGCGGCGTGCTGGGCATGAGCAACTGACAAGCTTTGCCCTCGCCCTCCGACTGGTGGTAGCTCAGTGCCTGCGCCGCCTGCAGAGGCTTGACGAGGCCGAGTACAACTTCCAGGTCCTTGCAGGTACATGCATCAGTCAGCTACAGACCCCACACCCCCCCAGGGGACATCCTCCTGTCCCCTCCCGCCCCGGCGGCCAAAGTGGCCAAGCTCGTTTGTCTGTGCATTGATCAGACTTCACCCTCTCCCCTGCACGTAGTGATTTCCCTCATTGTCAACTGCTTGTTCTGCTACCATGAAACTAGTATTATGGATGCTGGGCTGTTGTATCATGCTACCTTTCTATCCAAGCCTGTACTGCCCAGTCACTTCAATACAACATCAGTATATGCTCAACAAATTTAGCTACATGTCAAACTGCTGCTTAGATGCTGCTGTCAGCTAACAGGGGTCGGATGACTGCAAGCGCACATCGCCTAGCAGCATGACAACTGGCAAGTGGTCATGCAGGTTGGACAACAGAGGGCGACTCTGCTTTCAACGAGCTGTCAGGCAGCTCTCCTCTGTCCATACGACAGCAAGCCCTGAGGGGCATTGCCAAGGTGGCCCTGGAGAGGGGCAACAAGAAGGAAGCCAGGCATCAGTATGAGCGCATCTTGGGCAAAGCCCTGATTGGGCGGGGGCCCCCTGCCGCCCATTGGGCCCATTCTGAGTACGCCTGGCTGCTGTTTGAGGATGGCAACTTGGAGGTATGACCTGCTTCTTGCCCAAGGCTTCCTCATGTGAGAAGTCTGGCTTCACAGCACTGCACAGACGAGTCTTGTACCCAGAATTTGGCACGATGCACAGGCAGGGCTGATCTTTGATTCAAGACGCTGACTAGATGCTGAATGTCTATCTTTGGGATGGATCAGAGCTTATGCTGTTTGTATGCAAGTTTCAGCCCTGAGGTTGCTTGTCAAATGGCAAAGTAGTGTTCACACACAAGCAATAAGTCTTGGTCATGCAGCCGTCTGCTGCACCACAGTTCGTGTCACAGACTACGCAGCATGCAAGGAAGTCACTGCCTGACGTGTTCAACCTTATGACAGCTGTTTCTGCCCAGCCCTCATTACGGTTGCCTGGATCTGCAGTTGGCAAAGCAGCAGCTTGAGACAGCCTTGCGCAGCGCACAGCGTGAGTCCATGCTCATCACAGACAGTGAGCTGGCAGAGGTGCACTACAAGCTGGGCCGCATCTGCTGGACCATGGGGGGCAATGAGCTGACAGACCCCACCCAAGCCCGGGCCCACCTTGAGGCTGCCACCAAGGAAGACAGCGAGATCCAGGTCTGCCCTCACAACTTAATACTCTGTGGTCATTGGTAGCTGCTTATAACTTGTCGCTGCCCTGCAGACTTCATGCCTCATGTTGCTGCTGCTCTGTGGGCCCTTGGGCTACATACAGCAATGGCTGATGTGCGATGGTTTGGTAGCTATTTCAGAAGCTGCCTGCTTCCATGTGTGCAATGGAAGCTGTGTGTTGCAACTGTGGACTATTGGTTACGTATTTCTAAATGCATTTGAGAGGGTGTACAACGAATGCCACCTGATCTGTCAAAAGCCCAAAAGAGGGCAGCTAACATGTGTCTACTGCATCTCTCTTCTGTTTGTTCTGTCCTCTGCTGAAGTGCACCGTGTAGGACTGTGCCAACACTGCTGCAGCATCGTGCAGCAATGGCTTGCTTCCCTTTCATGGCAGGCAGATTGTCAGCACTGTCTGCTCACATGCTTTGCAGTGATGCAAATCATTGACATCGTGATGCTCTGCACAAACCCATCAGACAAATAAAGTGTTGAAGCATACAGTCATCGACATCTGGCTGATGTGGTCCTGGCTGTGTCAAGACAAAAGGCTTCCTGTGGCTCTTGCAGGCTTTGGCTTACCAGTGGCTGGGCCGATGGTATGAAGATATTGACCAGGACTTCAAGCAGGCTCAACATTGCTATGAGCGTGCTGTCACCTTGGATGATGATGATATCATTGCTGGTATGCTTTGTCCCCAAGGCTGCATATGTGATGCACAGACTTGGCATCTCACAAGATGCCTAGAAGGATGCGATTCAGGCATGCAGTACTCAGATCACTTCAATACAGCCACTGTTGTGCATCTTGTGGTCAGATACTTGTCCTTGTGTCGTATGTCTATGCCAAACTGCTTGACTTATGCTTCAAAGTTTTGCTAGGCTTGCTTGTCCTTATGATCAGTGGCTTATTTTTGTTCCTTCTGATGCAGCTGAGGCTCTGGAAAAGCTGAAATCACAGGGCAAAATCACGCTGTCCCCTGCCCACTCCAGCAGGCTGGTGGACAGGATAGCAGCCAAGAAAGCAAGTGCTAAGAACAAAGCCAAGAACAGCACAGCCATTGGCAGAATCAGATATGAGGGTGCATTGGAGCGTGCCCTGTCCTGATCTCACTTGAACAGTTTCCTGACGGCAAACTGTACAGCTGTTTTGAGAGGTTTGTGTTTGTGGCAAGCAGCAATGGCAGGTGTGTTAGATTTGGACTTTTTGGCTTTGCTGCTGAAAAAAGCAGTGCAATTTTGGCAGCTTGATGTGAGCAATGGTGCTTGTGCAAGTGAGTGTTAAGCAATCTGTCGTTATATAGGTTTGTCATGGTTAGCCAGGACACAGAGCTGTCAAGTGTTTGGTTTAGATCCAGAACTTCACTCATGCTTCACCGATACATTGAACACATGGTTGGAGCCAAGGAACTGTCTGGGCATCAGCTTTTTCAAAAATGCTGCCCTTGCAGATATGTCGCAAGTCAGTTGCATGTAGCAAAACACCCGAGCCTAGCCAGAAGCCAGACCTGCTAGGTGATTGACTGCCTGCAAAGTCTGCCCTTGCCAAGTGAATGCAAGCTTAGACAGACAATACCGGCAGAATGTTCATGTCTGTCTCCACGTGTGCTTTCAGCACGTGCACCCTTTGGGCTTCAGAGCCTGCTCAGTCTGACTCCGCAGTGCTGCCAATCCTTCCAATAGGTCTACACTTCAACTACACATGGACTGGGACCACGACGAGCCCATGCAAGCTTACTCAACCAGCACAGCTGTATGTGGCATACCACAGCAGCAGCCAAACCAGATGTACAACTTATGATATGTTACACAACGTACTAAGGTTATAACCAGTTCAATAAAAATTTCAAAAGGAACATGCAAAGCACTACTAAGGCTTGCAAGCTAGCTCAACTTGCTGGGTCGTCATCCTGCGTATGCTGGGAACAGAAAACATAGGGTCTTCATGAAAGAACCCTTCCACGGAAGTGTTATACTCAATAGCAAATATGAATGCCTACAATGCAAGTGTGCTATCTTATACACCAAGCTCATTGTTGATCAATGGCTGCTGGTTGTCCAGCTCGCTACCAGAGCCAAGCTTTGCATCATCCTCCCCCAAAACAATTAGCAGTGCAATGGTGAAGGCAGCTCCAAAGGCAAAGGATCCTGACACAATGCGCGCACGCAGGTGCTCAGTGTGTGTCAGGAAGGTGCCAGTTGGGACAGTGTCCTGGAGATTGAGGGTGCTGTTGGTGGCAAAGATGTGAAGAACTGCGCTGATGGCCAATAGCCCCAAAAATGACAGACGGAATCGCCTGATGGCGTTGGCCTCTGCAGCAGAAAGAAAGCGTGATTGTAATCTACGGCTTCATTTGCAAGCAGCGGCATTCTCTGCAGTATGAATGCAAATCTATCAACGTGCAAGCTGGACAATGAGGCAAGCACGAGCTCGCACACGCGCTGCAGCTGTGCACAGGCACAGCGACATGCCTGGTTCTGGCAGATTTGGTCGCTTACTTGTCAGACTGAATATCAGACCGAGGACGATGAGGAACTCGAAGAAGATCGTCAACCACTCAAAGCGGTAAAGCTTCCAGCAGCTGCTGACAGCAGGGAATCCCGCTGCAGTGGCCCAAGCCGGGGTGGCGTGGTAGCGGCAACTCTTCTGTAGGTAGAACAGGCCAAACAGCTCGACGATCCATCCAAGAAGGATGACGCCAACCAAAGGAGCGACTGATGCGATGTTCTTGCTGGGAAGCGTCATTGCTGCTTAGATGCCGAAAACTGAGATTGCTCCGAAAGTGTCCGAAATCTCCTGCGACACACCAGTCTGGTATGGTGCTGCAAAAGAATTACACAGCGCGAGGCTCAAACAAGGCAAGATCGCCAGTCCATCTACAAAACCAAAAAGGCAGAGTGTGTGCGAAACATATGCAGCGTATACAACGGGTGAAAGCTTGCAAGCTTCAAATGATACTGCTGCGATCACAGGCGCGATCGAATTTGCCCACCTTGAGAGAAGATGTCCAATGAACGATGAGGAGGCTGCTGACTTTGATGCACCAACAGGAATCTGTGAGCACGATGTCGTGACAGCCTGTTAGTCGTGATCAGACTTCAAGCCGAAGCTGTCCACGATGGATTCCGATACGTAGAATTACCGTGGCCTCCAGTTCGTGACGTCGTACTTACACGACGTATATTTTATTTGTAGTCCTGACCCAGGAGGGGAGGGGGAGGGGGGAGAAAGCTGTTTGGTGTACAAGTTGGGGCCCACAGACAGTCTTTTGTTCTTGTGCATTCAGCCAGACAGAGACGCTTCCTACAAGAAAAGTGTTCCCTGAGGAGACCACCACATGCATTTGACTCACTCAACAGCATAGCTCAGAATGGGTAGCACAAGAGTGTCAAGCAGCTTGCAATGTAGAGCAGATTCCCTGATGCTTAGGAGTGGATACTGCCGCCGCATAACAAACACTGGCTTCTTAGCCGCTGTTGACAAGATTCCTGCCCCAAAAGACATGTCTCTGCCACCATGAAAGGTGAAGCCAAGATACTTGAGACTCTCCACCTTCTCTACAGCTGCGCTGTTCAGCACAAGGTCAGCAACATGACTATGCCGAGCATCAGAGATCATCATCTGTGTTTTGCTCAGATTGAGTGTGAGTTGACGCTGATCACAGAAGCTTGTCAGAGAACCCATTTGCTTTTGATGCCTACAACTGCAGCAGGTCCTGCTGCAGTTGTAGGCATCAAGCTGAGGTCATCAGCTTACAGCAACAGCGGCACAAGGGTTCCCCTGAGGGAAGGCGCATCGATGTCAGCAGTTTCAAGCAGATGCCTCTCCAGCCCGTCAACATACACTCCAAATAGTGTGGGACTCAGCGGACACCCTTGATTGACCCCCATCAGGCATCTGAAGATGGCACAGAATCACTACAATGATCGTTCTGCTGCGCTGCTGCGTGTGTACAGAGACTTGATGTCTCCTGGACATCAAGTTGCTACAACACCTGCCACAGCACATCACGAGATACAATTCCAAAATGCCATCCTGAAGTCACCAAAGCAACAGTACATCATGCCAGATTGGAAATTCTGTTGCAGACTGCTGTTGTTTGTCTATCAGTGACTATAGTGTAAATATATTCGGTGGTTTTCTGTACAACCTGCCTGCCCCTTGGCTTGACGGCATGCTCTTCAGCCCATGAGGCTGTTGTCTGCTCTACTCTAGAATTGTTGCAAACAGCTTGGGTATCACAAACCAACTGTGGTACCTCTGTAGTTGCTCATATCAGAGTTGTCACCAGAGTTGTAGATTGCAGTGATAGGGCCCCAACAGACAGATGTTCAGGGAAGTGGCTGACAAGCATGCAGTTGAACAGCCACAACAAGAATTCGTTTACATGGTATCCACCATCTTTGGAGGAGATGTCTGCGACAATGCCATCAATGCCAAGACTTTTGCCATGTTGCAAGCGCTTGATGCAAGGACACAGCTCTTCAAGAGCGATGCCTTCATTCAAGCATGCACTTTCCAAGCCAGGAGTAAGTACACCTGGCGCAGTCCACGGCTTGGGAGCCATCAGGGAGCGGCTGCCATTGAAGTTCTGAAGGCTTCAGGTTGTGCAGTCAGCTTAACTGGACAAGCTGCTGCGCAGTGTTTTGAAGACCCTCCAGAAGTGACATGCGTCCTTGGCAGCCATCTCACACAGCTCCACATTGCGCTGGCGCTTCAGCGTCTCCTTCACCCTGTCAATCCAAGAACGAAATATCTTATGTGCAGCCATTAATGTTTGGTGCTGAAGTGCTATGCGGCATTTGGAACACAGCTTCCTGTTCTGCAAGTGCTACTTTGCATGTGCTGTCAACCCATGGTTACTGCTCGTGTGAGAGCACACTGCCTTGTTTGCATGCATGTGGTGCAGATTTCAAACATGCTACAAGTTAAACAGACAGTAGGTCCACAATGAGCTCATGCTGTATGAGTGGAATGAAGTATTGCTGCAGCTCCGTTGATAGGAGCTGCCTCCATTCAGGTGTGGAAAGGGTCTCAGGTGCCAAAGGCCACTTGGTATGCTTCAGCTGAGCGTCATACTGCACACTGAGATCAGATGCTTGCAGATGGAGTAGGGTAGGTGCATCTCAGAAGCAATTACAGTCACGGTATACGGCGTGCGTTGACTCTACTGACGTCAAATCGCGTCAGTTTTACCGTTTGTGCACGCAAATCTGTTCACGTTTGTTCACACCGCTTGACGCAGCGCCTAAGCTGGTCCTTTCGGTGCAACACTTTCTGTGTAGCTATTCCACTGTTCTGCAGTTTCAAGGTTGTGTTTGCTCACGTACCCCCGCTTGAAAATGGTCACAACTCGTCGAGGCAAAACCACAGCCGCTGCACCCGCAGCCTCATCAAAGGTAAGCAGCAACAGCTTCCTGGTTCTGGGTTGCTTACCTGCAAGCTGCGGCTTGCTTGCGTCACTCGCGGCGTGTGCACCCCTGTGCACAGAGCCGTGAGGCGCTGAGGCGGATGTCAGCCAATTCGCCTCAGCTGTCTCTGTGCGGGTGCTGATCCGCCAAGGGCTTCATTACATGCGCTTCAGCATGCGCATCGCACACATGCACGAAATGTGCCTGCTGCTTGCAGGCGAAAGACCAAAGTAACGGCACAGAGGCTGTAAACAATGTTGACGGTTCGCACGCCATAGCAGAGAGTAACACCCGGCAGCAGCAAAAAGGCAAAAAGCGTGCGATTGGCCAGACCGACTATGCGCTGCTAAAACGCCCGAAGAAGGTCTCAAGCAGCAAAGCAAAAGCAGATCTGCAGGTCTGCAGATCTGTTTTTGTGTTGCTGCTGCTGCTGCTGCTGCAGCTGTTGATATGAGTTCTTTCTGCTGCAAAGGCCAGACCGAGCTCTAGCTTGCTGCACTGCCAACCGCAGAGCTGCAATGCAGTGCACAGGTGATCAAGTGTGCAAAGGGATTAATGTCACTCACTTCATTGAGTGCAACACTGCAGGTAAAGCCTGCAGAGCCTTTGCTAGAGGAGAAGGCAGCTGTGCCAGAGGCAGACACAGTTGCTGCTGCTGCAGCTGTAGACCCTCCTGCTGGTTCTGAGACAGGCAAGCTCCATGGTGTATCATGCAAGGCTTTGGCAGAATGGAACCTGTGCACAATGCTGAAAGACGGTCTTTGCTGGTCGTTTATTCATTGCACAATTTGCTCCTATTGGGGCCTGTTCACATGCATCTTCAAGTCGTCTTGCTGCTGTCATCATGTGTGTGTAGTGCAGCATGACCACCCATGCATGCTGTGACAGCCTTTTGGTTCGTCAGAATATAGTGATGTCTGCTATGATGCAGCTATCTCAGCTGAAGACTTGTCAGCAGCAGCCACTGAAGAAGAAGAAGAGCCCAAGCCAGATGTGACTCACACCTCAGAGATGCCAGTGAGCGAGGCAGTGAAGATCATTGGGGGAACTCACGCAGGCAGTGCTCCTGTGAGTGAAGCTCCTACAGCTGGAAAGGCCCTAGACTCAGTGCCAGTGGGCCCTGACCCTGCAGCAGCTGCCCCAGCAGCTGATGACATGCCACAGGATGGCGACTACTTCTTAGAAGCCACTTTGGCTGACAGCAAGCAGGTGTGTGTGTGTGCAAACTCTGGACATACAAGAAGTGCTGAGTCCTTGTATGCGCTTGCCTGCCCATTGTCATGAGCACAAGTGATTGTACTTCCAGCTCCTGAAAGTGAAGCTTCAGATAGTTGCATTGTGCATGGACTGGGATGTTCTACCATCAAATGTTGGTTTGCCTCTGCTGCATCATGGCAAGATGACTGCCTTGCAAACTGTCCTGGCACATTTCACTCAGTATTAAGAACCATGTCTTAGAAGATGATGGATCTGAGTAGGGGTCAGGTCCATCATATACCACATGCATCGTATAAATGGTGCATGTTCAATCCTGCAGGGCAATGAAGATGCAAAGTCTGCAGAGCAAGTCACAGAGTCCAAGGGCAGTGTTGAGGCCTTCAAGGCTGCCTCGACAGCCCATCCTGTTGCAGCCACAGAGGACAGCATGGATGATGATCAGACTGGGATGGCAGCAGATGTTGCTCCACCAGCTTCCACTGATGTGCCCACTGGTGTGCATGCTGATAAGGCTGCTGCTGCCCACTTGGCAGAGAGGACAGGTGAGCAATACCTGAATCGCTGCTATTGTATCTTGCTGCGTGTGATGTTGTCACAACATGGCATGCTTTCAGAGGGTTGCAGGGTTACAAAGCATCCAACAGTGTACTTCTGCACTGTCAGCGGTGCATAATCCCAACAAAGGCGTTGCGAGTTGACTTTGGGTGTGATGTCTCCAGCTTGCTCATGCAAGCGCTGTCATGGGTTCCTGCGAGATGTCGGATGCACTAGCGATATCCTGAGGCTTCAAGGATGAAGTACTTGCAAACATGCAGGGACGGTTGACACAATGCATGAGGCCATCACAACAGCACCAACAACAGTGGACACTCATGACAGCCACTTTGGCGCTGCTGCTGGTCAAGACGCAGCTGATGTGCCTGCAGCCGTCTATGGGGGCGACAACGCATGATTTGTGACCCCTCAAATCCAGGGTGTGCTTCACACTGGAGGGAGTTAGTGAAGGAGATGTCTGTGTTTTTGTGTTATAGGTGGCCACAGGGAGCTGCAGGCTATAGCCCGCTGCCTGCTTGACCATACACCTCACCACCTCCATCTCATATATCCCACAGTCTCAATGTATAGGGATTGAGGTGTGGGAGGGTCAGCAATCAGTTCAAGACAACATTTTGCAACAGTCTGACCATGATGTGAGTGTGTTTCTGAGTACACGGGAACTGAGCAGTTGTTGACAGCTCAAGCTTGACACATAAAGTATCTGTTACATTGTTTTTAAAGCTGTATCCACCCTGTACACCTGCTAGCTGTCTCGGCTTTTTAAATTTTGTCTGTACGCATGATCTTGCTTTATCAGGCTATACTGTATCATAATGACAGTCTGCAAGTTCGTCTATGCTGCTGCTGGCAAGATTTTGCCATGCTCATATGCAAACTCTGCCATGCTTGCACTGGCTGTCACGTCATGTTTTGTGATGATGCCTGCATCATATTGACTATAGATCATGAAACGCTGCATATTGCTACTGTGATTTTGCGCCTGATTGGCATCGCCCTCTGGCAGTACACAAGTCTTCCGTCACTTTAACTCAGCACAGGTCTGATGCCAGGATACAACAGCTGAGACATTCAATTTGCTGCCATTGTTTCAGTTCACGAGGGGCTCCACGTGCAGAGTCATGACTAAAGCAGCAAGCAGTGCCGAGAGCTGCAAAGCCTGGTCGAGACGCAAGCACTCTCAGGCGCGTTGAGGCCACGCGATTATCCGCAGACCCACATTTAGATCGCAAGCTTGCTGTTCGTCATATCAACGTTCCGGGATCGCTGTGGCTGCAGAGTCGGGTGCCGACACAGCAGCATAGCACGCTCAAGGAGCGGCGCTGTGGCTTGGTCTGCTGGTTGATGGGACGTTATGCCCAGCTAGTCATCGGTCCTGCAGGCAGCGGCAAGGTGATCAGTGCTTGCTCAGCAGGCCTTGCACGTTGAAGATCAGTCTAAAGTGTGTTGCTGCTGCAGTCCACCTATTGTGACCACCTCAGACAACATTGCGAAACAATTGGCAGAACGGTGCACATCGTCAATTTAGGTAAGGACACATGCTCTTGGTACCCGTCATCTCAGCAGGCCTGAGGAGGGTATGTTGACCTGCAGACCCAGCAGCTGAAGAGTTCCAATATCCTGTGAGCTTTGACATTAGAGATCTTGTCACCCTCGAAGACGTGATTGAGGAATGCGCACTGGGCCCAAATGGGTACGCATTGTCCCATAATCTGTTTTGCTGTCATCATCACTGCAGTGTTTGAACCATACCAGCCTGATATATCATTGTCGCTGACCAGTGTCATGTTCATTTATAGGGGTCTGCTGTATTGCATGGAGTACCTAGAAGAGAATCTAGATGAGTGGCTTGGGGAAGAGTTGGAGGTGACTTACACAACTTGCAAGTTTTGCAATGCTTGCTCTGGCTGCAATGTGATGATATACAATGATGCCTGCATCATGTTGCCGTTAGCCTATTCTTCACGGCACTTTACAGGGTAAAAGCATGTAACAATTGTCAGGTGCCAGACGCTGCTATCGCAGGGTTACGGTGACGATGACTACCTAGTCTTTGACTGTCCTGGTCAAATTGAGCTGTACAGTCATGCCACAGTCTTTCGCACGTTTGTGGATTGGATGCGAGGCCAAGGCTGGAGCATGTGCGCTGTGTACTGTCTGGACTCTCAATTCGTATCAGAGACACCCAAGTTCATTGCTGGCTCCCTCCAAGCACTGGCAGCTATGGTGCAGCTAGAGCTGCCACATGTGAATGTCTTGACTAAAGTGGATTTGATAGCTGACAAGGTACAGGGATACGTTGCATACATGTGGCATTGATTAGTGTTGCATCTGCGCTCACTGTATGCTCCAGATGCAGTGTGCCTTCATGGCGGCAGAGAAGTATATAGTATATAAGATACATTTGTCCTGCTGTTGTATAACTCGTCGCACATGTGTGCCCACCTGCCAGTCATGTACACACTTGCTTACCTCTTACTGCTCATCATGTGCATCCTGTGAAGCATGGCAGCAGCAATTGGTTGCTTTGTAATAAAGCTCACCTGGACTTGACCTGCTGTGCAGAAATCACTAGATAGGTTCCTTATACCAGATGCGCGCCAAATGGTGCATGAGTTGACAGAAGCAACGGGTCCCGGCTTCCTTAAACTCAACGACGCTGTAAGCCTTTTGCTCTGTGTTTGTTTTGTACTTATGTGAAACAGCATGAGAAGCTTGCCTGTGGCCAACCAAGATTTGCATACATCATGTCACTGCACTTTAGCTTATCTGCTGGCAAGCGAAAAAACATGAGCAATGTGGCAAGCTTGTTTGCCTGCGACTTTTGTCAGAACAAACATGTACAACACGAAGTGCCAATATCAGCTTGAACAATAATAGCTTGCAGCAGAAGAGACTGCTATAATTGTTGCAGCACAGAAAGGTGTGAGCAGTAGCTGCTGTCATGATCAGATGACTAAGCTAGCTTGTCATGCTGCAGGTTGCTGCTCTCTTGGATGACTACAGCATGGTCAGCTTTGTTCCCTTGGATGTCTCAAACGAAGACAGGTGAGCAATGTCACAGCTGGTCTACAGGTGGCCTTGCACATTTGCTTGCACGACTCCACACTCAGGTAGCAATGTAACTGCTACACAAGCATGGCTGTTTTGATCAGCAGCCATTTTGAATTGATGCTGGCTGACCTCATTCAATTGGGCTGCAGCATTGAGGAGGTTTTACATTACATAGATAACTCTATCCAGTTTGGAGAAGATGCTGATGTCAAGATCCGAGACTTTGAAAATGAAGATGCTGATGAGCCTGATGAGTGATGTCTATTTGATCAAGGGGAATCTGAATCCTGACAGACACTAAGAGTGTATGTTGTCAAGGCACCTATGCCTGTGCAGCTTTTCTCCTGGCGCTTCAGTTGACTGCTTGAAACTATGGAACCTCTGCACTGGTCACACTTGTTATCAGTTCATGCTGAATCGACAGTGTTGGCAGCAGTTCAAACGATGTATCATGTATGTGTAAGATCAGCCAAGCTTATGCAAGTAACACTCATGATCTGTTCTGCGCTGGTCACACCAACATTGCCCAAGTTCGTGCAGTGACATGTCCTATGCTGACTTTGAGCCTAGATCAGTGGCAACAAGATGTGGTAAATTGCCTGTATGCAGATCCGTCTCAGCCAAGGCTGGGTTGCAGTCGTGTCACATATGTACACTATATGAGGGTATACTGTCATGTTTTCGCTTACCGATCACATGCAGAAGATATGTGTAGGAAGCACACATCATAAGAGAACTTCAGGGCAAACTTGATGCAGTGTGTGGTGTTGTCTTGCAAGGCATTGCAAACAGAATTGCTAGCTGTCTTTGTGAACAATGGTCATAAGGGTCTTTGCTAACTTGTGCCATATCACAGACTTGGCGTGATTGCTCGTGCGGGTGAACGCGGATCACGTGCAGGGAGCGCTAAGGGTCTTTGCCAGTCAATAGGATGCCCCTGTCTGCTCTGCCATGATGCGCCATAACCGTTTTCTAACACTGGGATCATGTGATGCAGATGGTGACCGTGACTGGCTGCCCTCCACGTAGTACTTGCCTGTCTCCTTGGCTGATCGTGGGTCAGTGGCCAGCTGATACTCAAAATTGGCATCCTGCAGCAGTGTGATAAACTTGTCACACAATACACCTGCCTCATGGACTTCCAAACATAAGATTCGGTGTCAACAAAAGCATGCTCAAGTTGCCCCATTGCATGCACCAAATACACAGCTTGTTTGCGTTCAGGCTGCAGGGAGGCTGGCAAGATATGTAACTTTCAGCTGAAAGCTACATAGCTTGTCAGCAAGTACTGTACCAGCAAGTACTGTTACAGGTGGCCAATCTGCAGAAAGAGCAGGCGCGGTGACTACCTTGATGTCAATGCCACAAGCGCCCCAGCCTGCTATTAACAACTTGGTGTTGACAGTGCCAGGATCCAGGCAGTTGACAGTGACACCCTTGGGCTTCATCAACTCTGCCAGGTCGTATGTGAACATCATGCTGGCTAGCTTGGACAGCGCATAGCTATCATCTCCACTGTACCCTTTTTCCTGCAATGAGCAAGCATCATGCTGGAATGACACCTTTCAGTGTAGATGGGATTGTCGAGACGGATTTTGCAATGCAAAGTTTGCACACATTGCTGTGATAAGAGCTACTCGACTTCACAGACAAGTCACATGCTCTGCTCGAAGCTTGCATTGGTAGAAGTTGCGCAACCAAATGGGAGAATAAGGTGAACTCATCACAGCATGACTTGCAAGGTATATGCAAGGCGAATGTTGTCAAATGCATCCTGATCTCCTCACAAACGCAGATCTAGGCTTCAGATCACCTGCTGCAGATTGTCAAAATCAATGGATCTGCCAGCTGATATTGAGGAGACATTAACAATACGCTCTGTGATGATGTCTTTCAGCAGAGATGTTAACAGAAAGGGAGCAAGAACGTTGATGGCCCACGTCATCTCATACCCATCCTTGGATAGGGATTTGCTGTTCTCAAACACTCCAGCGTTGTTGATCAGAACATTGATAGTGGTGTGCTCAGCCTTGACAGCCTCTGCAAATTGCCTGATGTCAGCAAAGGAGCCTAGATCGCATAGGTATGAGGCAATCTTGCCGCCCTTTGCAGCTGAAGCCAAAACCTTGCTGATCTCTGCCAACTTCTGTGGGTTCCTGAGCTGCACAAAATGACAGTCAGTCTAGTGATTGTCACTTTGGTAGGTGGTTGTAGCAGATTAGCAACTCCACCCCTTGCATTCAGTTCACCTGCCGTGAATGATTACGTCTGCTCCAGCAGCCAGAAGCTTTGAGGCAGTGTGCTGGCCTATACCGTCAGTGCTTCCTGTGATCAGGTATTTTTTGCCGGCAAGGTTGTGAGGGCGTCTGCAGGTGCAGCAGTATGACTGGTGAAGTCATAACCGCGCCTTGTGTATGCCTGCTTGATATGACGCATCTCACCCCTGGCTCATTGTGATGCAACGCAAGCTGGTGTCCCGTTTTAGTTCTGTGACCTTGCGCAGGTTGAAGATCCTAGGCAGTTGAAAGCAGCCTGCCGCTAGCTTCATTCACTACAAGCCACATGCAAGCTCAGGTCTATGGCCTTCGCAGGGTTAGGCCGACTGAGACGTGTTGGTTAAATGCGACAATACGATTTGCGGGAGCAGCACTACGGCATGCGCGTACCAAATAATGGTTGCCATGCATTGACCATATATGGTTTCAACCTGTGGTTTGACTGTGCATGGTTTCGTGCTCGCTTTGGATGTCGATCTTTGACGGTTAATCTCAAAACCTGCCTCACGAGGCATGTTGCAAACGATTGATTCACACGACTGCTTGTCAGAGCGCTGCGTCGTTGCCGTTGCGTCCACCTGGCAGTGGTGCATGCAGTTGTCTGCATGCCTATTTGCCTGACAGTTTCGCCAAGTTTGTCACTGAACGTGCTGCCGAAGCTGTGATGACTCAAGAGTTTTATCTGCTGAAATTGGGCCCACCGTCTGGTTGCTCGCCCTTGCCTTGGAGCAGTATTGCCAGCTGCATCCCATCCCTGATTGCAATATGGCAACGGTTGCCCAAAGCTCAGCAGCCCAGACTTGTATGGGCTGGTCAAGGGGAAGCCCTGATTGCTCCACCAGCCCGACTCGAGCCGAGAAACTCACAGCTGTGGGACCTTGCCCTCATCGTTCAGTATCCAGAAGACCTGAGAGAGCCAGGCAGCGCACGTGTAGAAAACTTAGGACAATTCGTGGATGAGTTTCACACAGAAATTGAAGATACCCCTGCAGACTTTCACACAAAGACAGCAAGTGGCAACATGGGTAGCGCAGATGTTCCCACAACTCACAGTCTCCCGGGCTATGATCGTATCAAGAAAATGTATCAGCAGAGCCCAAAGCCAGGAATGCCGGTGCATATGATCAATCTGTTACACTTTGCACCAAATACTGGGAAACAGCATTATGAGCAGTACCTGGAGGCTTGTGCACCTGCCCTCGGGGCCTTTGGAGCAAAATTAGCGTACCATGGCAAAGTTTTTGCAAAGGTCAATGATCAAGGTGGAAAGCAATGGGATTCCCTACTGATAGGTGCATATCCAGACAAGCTAGCCCTTATCCATGGTGTCATTCATCCTAGCTATCTGGAAGCCTTCAAGATGAGAGAAAATGCTTTGACGGATGCAATGCTGCTGGCTACTATTCCCATAGACTTGACAAGTTATGATGCTCTTGTGCATGCTAAACTTTGAACCACAGCAACATTGACTAAACATACTGAGGTGTCTAGATGCTGGGTAACATTGGGTGAATGCAAGGTGTGGGATCTTCACTACCAGACAAGCTTCCTTTATCAGATAATCATGCATTAGACTGGCCTGATGCATCATGTAACAGGCTCATGCCATGACAGCATCTGCAGATGGGGATAGCTGCATGAGCAGATGCTTTGCAATGCTTAGTCTATTGCACACCATCGTGATTACTATCTCAGCATCTACACCAAATAGCCTGGACTAGTCTAAGTGTTGTCTTGCAACTTCATTGCTTCTCATGATGCTCTAAATTAATACAGCTAGTACCTCTAAATTAATACAGCTAGTACCTTAGTCTATCAATTCAGCATGGGCAAAGGTGTCACAGAATCTCAATACATGTGTTGGTTACTCACAAGCTACACAAGCTGAAACAACAGTAAATCTCTGACAGCATTGCCAACAGCTAAAGGTTCACGCAACAACAAACTGGAGCTTCAACATGTTTGACCAACAAACAATTTGTGTCTCAACACAATGGCCTGCAGACATGCAGTCTGTATGACTTTGCAGCAAACATGTTGATGTAAGGTCAGGATCAGAACTTGACAGTAGCCATGGCCTCTGTTTTGGGTGTGCCTGCTTGAACTGATTTGGGGGTTCCAAAAGGCTGAGTCGAGGTGTCGGATTTAGCACTTGGAGAGTCGGAGTTGTCATGTACTCCAGCCCTGTTCAACGCCAGCTTCAGACCGTCAATCTTTTCTGACAAACCAGCCAGCTTCTCATTTGCACGGATCAAACTGCGCTTTGTTTTCAAGTATTCTCCTGCAAACAGCAAGGCATGTGCTTGCCTGATCCTGCTTGAGCATTAATTGACAATATGACCCAACCTGCTTGTTTATAGACAGAGTACAGAAGACAGTGTTGCAATGTCCATGAAAACAGAGGGCATGACTCATCAGATACATCATCTAGGGCAGTAGCAAGACCCAGGCAAGGTGTGCGTCAAGAAAGCCATGAATTACTGGACACCTCCATGCTGCAGACTTGAGCTTTGATGCAGATCTGACAGCACTGGACCACATGCATCCACAGAAGTACAAGCAGCTCAGGCTTTGTGTTCAGCAGGCTGATGCTAGCAGGCAAGCAGGGTACCTTCAGTCTCAGCCAATTCAACCTTGGTGCGAACTAAGCTGTCCATGAGGGCCTCATTTTCCTCCCTCAACCGCATCACTTCCATGTCACCATCATTCAAGCCAGCTATGTTGCTGCCACTGCTCTTCCAGTGCTGCAGCTTGCGCTCTCCCTGCACAGTGGTAACTGCTGGACCAGGCTTGCAATGCTTGCATCGGCTGGTCTCCCAGCCATCGGCAACAAGGCAGAGCAAGAGTGATGCATGATGCGCATGTACAGCTCCAGATGTAGAAGCAAGACTTGCTATCACGAGGCTCCCAACAGCTACTGTGCAAACTAGAGACAAGACTTCGCCTGGATGTTTCACGACAAGGTGACTTTCAGCTGTTTCCACCGAGCATCCATGACAAGCTGCAAGCATCAGGGGTCGTACCTTATCACTGCCAGAGGGCTCTGAGGGCTCAAGGGACTCAGCTCGGGAGAGGTCCATGCTGACGCCCAGTTTGGAGCTCCAGCTGGCCAGTTCCTGCTCCAGCTTGGCTCGTTGCTTCTCCAGCCTCGCCCTCTCCCTGTAGCTCTGCTGCAGCTGTTCCTCAGCTTCCTGTGAAACTCACACCATATTAATGCAGCGTGTCTGACAATATGCAGTGAGGGTGCAAGTCTGTGCCGGTGTGTTTTGTAGCAAGCTTGCAGACAGAGAAGGGCTATCACTTGCCAAACTGTGAAGGCATAAGCAAAGCAAGAACAGCATTTCTCAATGTGCTGTGCTTTGATGAAGTGTGTGTTCACAATCACATGCTGCTGTGTACACTCAAGTAACAGTATGATCTGTTGTGAGCATGCGTCATATTTGCCTTGCACGTATTCTAGTTTCCCCTTCAACCTATTGGAACTGCCATGCTCTGTTGCTACAATTTTCTCATATGACAGGCTGTGCACAGTCCACTATGGTTGGAAGAGCATCAACAGCTCACACAGAGAAGCAGGTGAGCTATACCTTGAGACGCTCTTCAAGCTGAGAGGTTTTGCTGGCTCTGCCGGTGACAACCATTGACAGGCGGTCTCTCAAGGCTGCCAGTCCCTGCACATTGCCACAACATGCCTCAGCCTTCTGAGCTGATTCAGCATTAAACCCACACTGCTGCCGTGCACATTTCCTACAGACATGCAGCAAACACATCTCAACTGATGTTTGGGTATGCTGCAGGCAAGATCCTATTAAGGTGTCTGTTGCAACAAATGCCAGGTTGTGTCGTGTCAAGAGCCACTGTGTCTTTCATCAGTGCTAGAGAGCTGGCATGCAGAAGCAGTCACCTGCTTGTCTCCTTGGGCTGTGAGAGCCATGGCTTTGGCAAGCTGCTCTTCCACCTTGGCTTTCTCATCATCACCTCTCTCCAGGGAGCGCTGCATCTTAGTCACTTGAGCCTCATACATCTCACACCGAGATTCAAACTCAGCCTGCATACACCACAGAGTACGATAACACAAGCATGTCGGCCTGGTATGTAGAATTGTGACCAATGCAAACTGTGCAAGCAACAGGCCAGAACTTCTTACAGCAGGTATGTAAGCATGTCAGCAGATGACCAAGCGCACATGCACAACAGCCTGCAGGAGGTCCTGAGGATGGCAAAGGTCATTGTGCAGAACATGTTTAGTGCATTTGCAAAGCTGATTGGCCAGTGCAATCGGCGGCGAGCATACCAGCTTGAACTTCAGCACTCCAATATCATTCTCCTGAGCATGCTCTCCCCACAGACGCTCAATGGCTGCCTTGTCTTCTTCAAGCTGGCGTATTCTCTCCTCTGACCATGCCTCGCTGCTCTCACTCCTTGCAGTAATTCCTCCCCCATTCATCTCACTAGCCTCCTTGCTGCCGCCAGGGGCCCGGCGAGTGGCCAGGGGTGGTAAGGAAGATGCACCAGAGAGGGAGATGTGACCAGCGTCTGAGAAAGTAACTCCTCTGACTGTCGCCAGTGGGTCAGCAGCTGTCCGAGGATCTGGCCGATCACTCGGAGATGCCTCCTTGTGATCCTCCAACTGGTCTAGATGATCATTACTGTTGGCTCTGGAGTGCCTGGTGGAGCGCACAATGTGCGTGACGGCATCCTTGACGGTCAGCAGATCATCCTCAGATGAGCTTGTGTCAGAGTCATCCTCATCTGCAGCCAATATACTCTGAGACAATGCCTTAAAGTCAGCATTTAGATGACTTTATTGTCAGCATTTAGATGACTTTATTGAGTGGCCAATCCAGTTGGACATCAGGCAAGGAGAAATTCTGCTTCGTCTTTCAGCTTATGAAGGCATATGCTTGCAAACACTGAACAGCGTCTGACGAAGATGATTACCTAGAGGTCCAACTGGAAAGCCTGCACCTCTGTCCTCAG